>Ga0194055_10001214_pt1 | contig 20924 bp, 17 predicted proteins | sample SepL449m_MetaG_FD_155482 | JGI IMG/M metagenome (GOLD analysis project Ga0194055, IMG submission 155482) | Anoxic zone freshwater microbial communities from boreal shield lake in IISD Experimental Lakes Area, Ontario, Canada - Sep2016-L442-9m | ecosystem: Environmental > Aquatic > Freshwater >...
ATCTCATGATACAATCCTTCTGCGGACATTCTGATCGCTCCTTTGGAATCGTGTTGCTAGCACAACTCCATTGGGCGTCAGCTTGTCCGCGTTTTCAATTCCATCCCCCCAAAAAGTCGGATGAACCGAATCTTGACGATCCCAGTACGTCTGGACCGTCTCATAGGCTTTCACCACGAAGGGCACTAAGAGCACGAAGGTGTCAGAGAACGAAACGCGTGATTCTATGGATGAGCGAGTTGACGTTGATGAGAAGCCTGATCTTGATGTCCGCCAGTTTCATGGAAGTCAACAGATGAGCCTTCCCCTTTGATCTCGACGCGTATAAGTTCAATGTTCAACTGATCACGCGATAGCAACATCGAAGAAATCCACCTTCGTGCTCTTCGTGTCCTTCGTGGTAATCATCGAAAGGAACGACCGGCCCTTCAGGCCTCATGAAGACTTCGGTGGGATCGATTCCAGGGCCGAAAGGCCCTGGCTGGGTGAACAACAGGCCCTTTGGGCCGCAAACCTTGGGGCTTCCCGTTGAGCCAGCCCCAAGATACTATTTGGCGGCGGACTCCATCGCGTGCTGATCAACACCGTTTTCGAACAGGTGCTGATAGCCTGCGGCATCCATCATGGTTCGCTCGTGCTTGTTGAGCCACGCGAGGAAGAGGATCAACCCGCCGACAACACTACCGATCGCCAGCAGCATGAACAGAATGCTGTACATGTACGCGCGAGGTTTCGGGTCATCGGTTTCGAGAGCAAACTTGCACATCGGACATGCCAGGACCTCTGATGCTCCCAGAGAAGCAGCTGCAGTCCCCATCACGGCCAGTCGCACCATTCGATTCCACATGTCTTGACCTGTCTTCCTGCACGGGCCTGCGCCCTTGTCCGATAGTCATCAGCCATGCGGCCAATGATACAGCAATGCGTAAATGATAACGCCTGTCACGGAAACATAAACCCAGATTGGGAAAGTGATTCTGGCCAACCGGCGATGACTTTCCCAATTCCTCCGCCAGGCACGTAGCAGCGTCATCAGGGCCATCACTGCCACAGGGATGGCCAGCAATACGTGGCTGATCAGGATTGTGAAATAGATCGGCCGGATGATCCCCTGACCCTCAAACTGCTTGCCACTTTTTCCCGTGTAATGATGCAATGCGAAGTGATAGACCAGATAACAGATCAGAAAAATGACCGACGTCGCAAACGCTGAACCCATGGCCCACGCGTGAGGGACCACTTTCCGACGCTTGATCAGGACAAACCCCACCAGCAGCAGGATTGTCGCCAGACCATTGAGCGTTGCATTTACCGCCGGTAATCCGGCGACCCACTGCGGCATTATTCTGTCCCCGTTTTTGCTTCAGCGGGCTTTTCGTCGGTTTTCTCCGCGTCCGGTTTGGCGTCACTCGCTTCGCCTGACTTCGGCTCAATCGGCTTGGCCAGCTTTTGAATTGTCCGTCGCAGTTCTGCCATCGCGGTCGGTTTCGTAGCGTCGAACTTCCCTTTCACCACTCCCGTTTCATCCACCAGCATGATGTTGTTCGAATGAATGAATTCGAAGCCGTACACTTTCTTAGGCTCCTCCAACTCCTGGACAGGCATCTTGAAGCTGCCATGAATCAGGCGATAGATTTCTCGCTGATCACCCGTCACAAATGACCACTTCTTGAAGTTGGCTCCACGCGACTTGCCGTACTCACGCAAGACTTCGGGTGTGTCGCGAATGGGATCAACCGTCATCGTCACCATCCGGAAGTCAGACTTCTTCAGTTGATCCTGCAATTCACGCATCGACAACGTCACCCGTGGACAGGTTGCCGCACAATGTGTGAAGACAAAACAGACAATCCATGGTTTTCCCAGCAGGTTTTTCCTGGAGATCTTGTTCCCCTCCGAGTCCTCGAACTCGAAGTCTGCGATCCCATCCTTGTCCCATGGGGATTCAGGATTCTCGCCTGGCAGAACAACCTTGGCGTTCCCGTTCTTGTCCGTCGTGATCCTGATCTCTGGCGGAGCTTCGTCGCCACCATCATCTGCTGGTATCGCAGCGGCCGTATTAGTGGCTACGACAACATCAGGCCTGGGCGTCCGATCACGCTCGCCCGCGGTCAGTTCGGACCGCTGCCGACTCGGCCGGTTAAAGGCGGCTATTCCGGCAGCCAGAACGACCAGCCACAGCACGCTGCCTGTCCAGAACGCTGGCGTCTGAAAGAACGAGCGCCGACCGGCAACGTCATTCGGTTTTTGATCCATGATCTCTCCAATTCCCAATCATCGCAGCGATGTCTCGCAACTCGCTTTTCGATCTGCGATTGTTTTCACCGGGCATTATGTGCTGACCGACGCCCCGTCATCCAGACCGCAATACTAACGTAACAGGTCGCAGCCAGGATCGTCACCGTCAGACAAATCCACCATTCCGGCAGTCTTTCGACCGCAGCCGGATTCGATGACATGATTCTACGCAAGCCGGCAACGCCATAGGTCAACGGATTCAGCCGGATCACCCAGGAGAGCCAACCCGATTCACCAGGAGGAAAAAATGAGCCCGACAGCAACCACATCGGCATCAGAAAAATACTCATGATCGCATGGAATCCATGAGTCGAATCCATCGGCCAGGCGATCAGATATCCGAGTGCAGTCAGTGAGAATCCGACCAGCGTCAGAAATCCAATGGTCGTGGCTGCGTTCTGCCACGTCAAACCCGTATGCAGTTCTGGTGCGAGGCCCACCCAGGAAAGTGCGGGACCGACGGTCAGAAACACCATCGCCTGCAGCACCGCCAGGATTGTTCCGCCAATCACTTTTCCCAGAACCAGGCTGATCCGTGGGACCGGAGCAACCAGTACCCCCTGCAGGAATCCTTCACGACGGTCCTCAATGATCGAGATCGTTGAGTAGATCGCCGTGAACATCAGGATCATCGCGGCCACACCCGGAAAGAAGTATTCCTGGTACGACATCTCGGCCGGGCCACGAAACGAGCCCTGCAATCCGGCACCAAAGAGCACCCAGAAGATGATCGGCTGACCAAGAGCTCCGACGATCCGAGTTCTCTGACGAAAGAATCGCGTCAGTTCACGATGTGCCAGAGTATAGACCGGTAACCAAAGCCCCGGCATCGCTGGCCGATTGCGTTCCATGGTACTATCGCTCATTGCTCCTCCTTCGCGACATCCCAGAAATGATGTCCCGTCTGTGCAATGAAGACATCTTCGAGCGTCGGTTTGGAGAGTGACACGGCTGAAATCTCATCGGGAAATGCGGCCACCAAGTCTCGCAACAGTTCATGACCGGCCGAATGTTCGATTCGCAGATCCTGATCGATCCGCCTGGGGACCAGTCCGAACTTTTCCGTAATTCGTGCAGCGAGTACTTCTGGAGCGGCCGAACGGACGGTCAGGCAATCGCCTCCCACCGAGCGGCGTAGCGAATCCGGCGTCCCGATCGCGACCAGGCGACCACGATCCAGGATTCCTAAACGATCGCAGTGTTCCGCTTCATCCATCAGGTGAGTCGTTACCAGAATCGTCACTTGTCGTTCATCGCGCAGTCGATTCAGATAGCTCCAGAGATCATGGCGAGCCCCTGGGTCCAGCCCTGTGCTTGGTTCATCCAGCAACAGCAACTGAGGCGCGTGTAACAGGCTCTTGGCGATTTCGACCCGTCGTTTCAACCCGCCAGAGAGTTCATCGACCCGCTGTCGTGCCCGATCCGTCAGCCCCAGTTGATCCAGCAGTTCGGTGATCCGCGAGGTTGCAGTGCCGCCCCATAAGCCATAGAGATGAGCCTGGTGTCGCAGGTTCTCCTGAACGGTCAGCTTCCCATCAACGCTGGGTGACTGAAACGTCACGCCAATCCGCGAACGGACGGTTGCAGCATCGCGAGTGACATCGAACCCGAGCAGCGATACGGTCCCCGATTGAACGGGAAGCAGGGTTGCCATCAACCGGAACAGAGTGGTCTTTCCCCCGCCATTCGGCCCGAGCAGACCAAATATCTCGCCCGAAGCAACGGTGAATCCAACGCCAGCCAGAGCGGTGCGGCTGCCATAGGTATGAACCACATCCCGAATGACCACAGCGGCACCTTCGTCCGCCTGCCGTTCATGAATCACATTCTGAACCATCAGAGTCCTTGTTTGCGAAGTGATCGAAGAGGTGTCTCACTGGGTCGGAAAAACAAAAACCCGGCCATAAGCCGGGCTTCCATGCTCAACCTGTACCCCGCTCGCCGCGGTTCTTTCGACCGCCTGTTCGGCGCGGGTCTCCTGACCCCGCCGAAACGACCGACCGAAGGTCTCCAAAATTCCGCGTTCGACGCTGGTCTGCTGACCTCACCGACATGGCCGCCGAAGGTCGCCTCCGCTCAATGCTTCTCGGGAGCCTTATGCGAATGATCTCCGCCACCGTGATCCGTACCACCGTGGGCCTTGTCGCCACCCTTCTCGCCATGATCTGTTCCATGACCGCCGTGGCCGTCACCCTTGTGAGCCTGCTGAGCTTCGTATTCCGCCAGTTGCGGCACCGAAACCGTGTAGTAGTGCATCCCAACGTCAGGGGCCAAAGCAAATGGAATCGTGCAGGCCAGAATGAACGTTGGAGCCAGCAGCAGGTACTTCCATGCCCGCTCAAACTTCAGATGCATGAAAATCAGCATGACGCACAGCGCCTTGCAGACGGCCACCGACAGCACGATGCCGATCAGCATCGCGCGATTCGGGATGTGCACCAGATCTGCAACGATCGAAATCGCCGTGAATCCGCACAATGCGAGGAACACTGACAGATACAGTTTCCCGTGTGAATGGTATTCGTCGTGATGGTCTGACATCTGCCAATTCTCCTGCGGGTCGCCTCGAATTGAGGTCCCGATTCATTCCAATTTCAATTCTCGACTTCTGGATTCGCCTGCGAAATCTACACCGATCAAAGGATGTAAATCAGTGGGAACAGGAAGATCCAGACAAGGTCCACGAAGTGCCAGTACAGGCCAATGTTTTCGACAAACGTCGCATCTGCCAGGCTGAGCTTGCTTCCCTTCTTCAGAACCAGCACGAACATGAACAAACCGACGATGACGTGAATCGCGTGGAAACCCGTCATCAGGAAGTAGTTGGACGCGAACAGGTTGCCGTACAGAATCGGATGAGCAGGCTGCAGCGAACCGAGCAACGGACCAAGCTTGGGGTCTTTCTTCAAAGCTTCGACGCGGTCATTGACTTCGTGCAACGTGAGGGCATCGATCTTGCCTTCTGCGTTTAGATACTTCTTCAGATCCTTCAAGGACTTATCTTCGAACTTCTTGGCGTTGCTTGTTTTCCAATCTTCGTATTTCTTCTTCCAGTCCTCGCTCGATTCGTCCATCGTGCGGTACTGATCAAAAGCAACGAGCGGAAGTTCCAGCGTCCAGTTCGCGCGAACGTGTTCCTTAATGTCGACCTGAGCCGCAAACAGATCTGCCATCACTTCAGCGGCGGCCAATTCCTGCTTTTCAGCAGCGGTCGCGTCAGCTTTGTCCTTCAGAGCTGTGATGCGAGTGTCCAGTTCTGACTTCTGGTCTTCGCGTTTGGTCAGCTTTGGATACATTGCGGCGAGGCGGCTATCGACGATCGCGCCGAATTCACGAACGACCTTATCCATCGCCTGCTTGTCACTCTCGGGGATGTGACCTGGCAGAATGTCGTGCTGGAACTTGCCGGTGTACTCGTAACCCTTCACGCCGAGGAACACAAAACCGAGCAGCAGCGTCCACAGCATGAACTGCCATGCCTTGGCAAACTTCTGCCCGAGGAGTGCATCGTGTGCCACGACAACGAAGTAGCTGGAAAGGATCAGCACAAACGTGTTGAACCCACCGGCCGCAATCGAAATGTGCGTGACGTGAACATCCGTCGGCCATCCCGGCGACCCCATCCGCAGTACGATGTATGTACCGATGAAGGCGGTGAAGAACATGATTTCCGTGCCGAGAAACAGCCACATCCCGAGCTTCGAGTTCGGAATCGGAATGCCCATCTTCAAGGGCGCTGAGGGATGATGTTGCGTCATATCTATCGTGTCCGCCGTCTGTGAACTAACCGAAATACGTCTTTAGCAGAATTCCCGCCACCAAACCAAATCTCTAATCCTGATGCTACGGCTCGCTTCAAGTTCGACCAACAGTCGGAAGAAGCGATCGTCCGGTTCTGTCCGTGGCCCAACCCCAATTTTAAGCCGTAACCTTGCACTAGACAGCTCGCAGCCAATCCAACAGCCGCAAGTGGTCCCAGGTCAAAACCATCAGTAACACAGGCAAGTACACCAGCGAAGTCCAGATGACTCGACGGGCACTTGTCCGTGACTCTTCCCAGGCAAATCCAATTGATGCTGCCAGGTAAGCCGCACCTAAACCAATCGCGATAATACTGTAGACCATTCCGGCAGCACCAAAATATGCCGGCAGCAGGCTGACAGGAATCAATCCCAGAGCATAAACCACGGCCAGCAATCCGGTGACGTGAGGCATCGACTTGCCTGCAGGGAGCATTCGCAAACCTGCCGCACAGTAATCCTCTTTGTACAGCCAGGCGATCGCCAGAAAATGGGGAAACTGCCACAGAAACAAGACGCCAAACAGTGCGAAGGCCATCCAGTCGAGTTCGCCACCGGCAGACAGCCAACCCAGTACGGGCGGCAACGCGCCAGGAATCGCTCCGACGGCTGTACACAACGACGTGACTCGCTTGAGAGGCGTGTAGACACCCGCGTACAGCACAAACGTCAGCCCGGTCATCGCAGCTGTCAGCGGATTGACGGTCAGCAGCATGTAAATCACACCTACTGCTGCACTGACAAATCCAAATATCAACACTTCCGCCGGGGCCAGTCGCTTCATAGGGAGCGGTCGATTCCGCGTCCGGCGCATCCGACCATCGGTCTCTCGTTCAATCCACTGGTTGATGGCCGATGCGCCAATTGCTGCCAGTGACACCCCGATCCAAGCGTTGAGTAGCGTCAAGTAGGACGCTGGACCACGCAAGGCCAGGAAGTAGCCGACCGAGACTGTCATCAGGACCATCAGCGAAATTCGCAACTTGGCGATTTCGATGTAATCGGCGACCCGCGTTCCAAAAACATTGGCTCGGGCGACGGGAATCGGCGGACAGTTCGGTGAGGAGATCGCGCTCATGTCGCCACCCCCATCATCGACCCTTCGAACTCACGCCCGCGTGTGGTGAATCCGTTCAATGGAACCTGAACTGAGTTCGCACAAAACAGATTGACGACCGAGGTCATCAAAGTGAGCATCCCGACAACCTTATGCAATGAACAGACGATCACCTGCTGTGCCGAATTGAGTTGAGCGACAACACCCCACGAAGGAACGCCGAATTTCACGTACCACGAGGCCAACCCCAACAGGGCCTGGCAGACGATCAGCGCCAGCAGAATGTTTGCGCCGCGGATCAACAGCAACGACCCGCTCCGCCGCGCGGCAACCGCGAACAGAGGTGCAAGAGCCAACGGAACCAAGGCAAACCAGGGATGAGACATCCATGCCCAGCTTTGACCCAGATGTCGCAATACACCGCCGAGAAAGTACTGGATGGCAACGGATACCAGCACGGCAACTGCGAGAGATCTGGCGAGTCGCCCGGCGACTGCGTCAGTCACGGGCTTTCGTGCTTCCCAGTTTGTTCCGGTCACGACGACAAACACGCACATCAGGCTGAAGACACCAGCGGCAAAATCACCGTGAATCAACGCCATCGACTGTTCATCCATCAAGACTCGAACGCCACCCAGCATCCCTTGCACGAACACTGAGCCAAAAATTGCCAGTGCGAGCAAGCGGGCGGGGCGGCGGGTTTCAATCATCCAAGTTGCGATCGCAAGAGCGATACTGAGCAGACCAATGGTGAGACCCGACAGGCGGTGGCCATGTTCGATGAACTGATCTCGTGCCGAACTGAGCCACGGATAGGCGAGCATGTTGTAGCCATCAGATGATGGCCAGTCACTGAATGCCATTCCCGCTTTCAAAGTTGTCACGACAGCCCCTGTCGTCACCGGCAACAGCAACGTCAATGTTGCGGTCAACCAAGCGAACCGGTGCAGCCAGCGACTAGCGGACGAGACATTCATGCCACTCAGCAAACCCAAAAAAACACCACTCAAACGCAACAGGCAACCGGTTCATATCCGACCACCCATCCTCGGCATCATCACTGCAACCCGCTGGCGACAGGCCAACGGGTCAATTGACTCAGTGCCCCGAATTCGTCTGACGCTGAGCCAGCGGCACGTATTCAGTCTGCATCAGGTAATCCTTGTCCTTTACGATCGGCGAGCTGTACTCGTATGGACCGTGGTAGACGACAGGCAGAATATCGAAGTTACCGTGACCTGGTGGCGATGGAGCCGTCCATTCCAGTCCGTTCGCGTTCCAGGGGTTCCGACCACATTTTTCACCGAAGAACATGCTGTAGGCAAAATTACCGAGCAGCAGGAACTGTGCGACACCCATCAGAATTGCCGCCGCCGTCATTACCTGATTCAAAGGCAACAGGTGGCTGAGGTATTCAAAGTGGTACGGGTCAGCGTAACGTCGAGGCATCCCCGCCACACCGAGCATGTGCATCGGGAAGAACGTGACATTGAAACCGATGAACGTCAGCACAAAATGGAACTTGGCGACCGTGTCATTCATCATTCGGCCCCACATCTTGGGGAACCAGAACTGAATCCCGGCGAAGACACCGAACAGCGTGGAACCAAACAGCACATAGTGGAAGTGAGCGACGATGAAGTACGTGTCGTGGATGTAAATGTCGACTGGAACAGCCGCCATGAAGATCCCGCTCAGACCACCGATGATGAACATCGAAACGAACGCGATACAGTTCAGCATGACGCCATTAAACTGCAACCGACCACCCCAGATCGTTCCAATCCAGTTAAACGTTTTGATGGCAGAAGGCAGGGCGATCATGATCGTGCTGACCATGAACGTCATCCCAAGGGCGGGGTTCATTCCGCTGATAAACATGTGGTGTCCCCACACGATGAATCCGAGACCAGCGATTGCCGCCATGGAGTAGACCATTGGCTTGTAACCGAAGATCGGCTTACGGGACATACAGGCCAGCATGTCGGATACCATTCCCATCGCGGGGAGCAGCATGATGTACACAGCAGGATGCGAATAGAACCAGAACAGGTGTTGCCACAACAGCGTCTGGCCCCCACCAATGGTCGGAGCCGCATTGTTGATTACGATACCGGCCGGAATGAAGAAACAGGTTCCCAGCAGTCGGTCTGCCACCAGCATGAACCCTGCAGCGGTCAACACCGGCAGAGCAAACGCTTGCAGAATGGCGGTGATAAACATCGCCCAGATCGTCAGCGGCATGCGGAACAGGGTCATCCCCGGAGCTCGCATGTTGATGATCGTGGTCATGTAATTGACGGAACCCATCATCGAGGAAACCCCGACGAACGTGACCGCCATCAGCCACCATGTCTGAGCCATCGCCGAACCTGGTGCCGAAGTCTTCACTGCGGACAGCAAGGGATACGACGTCCATCCTTGCGCCGTCCCGGCATCCATCCCTCCCACGACCCCGGTTAACCACTCAGGTCCTAAACCCGCGGCGAATGCGAAGAACAAAATGGCGGGCCACATGAACCAGTAGCTGAGCATGTTCAGTGTGGGGAAAGCCATATCGTCCGCCCCGATCATCAGGGGGATCAGAAAGTTTCCGAACGCACCGGCCAGAACGGGAATGATTACCAGGAAGATCATCACGGTCGCATGCATCGTGAACAGCATGGTGTAATACTCAGGCGAGATCTGCCCGCCATCGCGAGCAAATGTCAGATCGCCAGCGATCGGCATGTATTCCCATGGCCGAGCCAATTGCCAGCGGACACCCAGAGCCAGAGCGCCACCGACCATCAACATCAACATCGTGGTGATCAGGAACTGGATTCCGATCACCTTGTGGTCTGTTGAAAAGACGTATTTCTGGATAAAGCTCAACTCGTGGTGGCCGTGTCCATGCCCGTGGGCATCGTCTCCCGCATGGCCGGCGTGGTCGAGAGTGGGATGTAATGTACTCATGATTCTGATCTGCCTCTCGGCTGTGTTCGGCGACGTTACGTCACGCCCTGAATTAACTATCCTTCAATCACCACGACGGACATCGTAGCAAACTGATTCCACTTACTCGGCGGCCTTCTTGAAACCATCATCGAACTGTTCGCCAGCGATCGTCTCACGCCACTGTTCGAACTCTTCATCCGATTCCGCGAAGACGCGTGCTTTCATCTTGTAGTGGCCCCAGCCGCAAAGTTCGGCACAGACCAGTTCGTAAGCTTTGTTTCCAGTTCGTCGTTCGAGAACGTCAAACCAGACGGGGATCACAAGGCCTGGTACGGCGTCCTGCTTGACTCGCAGTTCGGGAACGAAGAACGAGTGCTGAACATCGTCCGTTCGCAGGCTGATCGAGACTGGTCGCCCCGTGGGGACATGCAGTTCGTTGACAGTGTAAACGTCATCCGGTTGCGGAGTTGGCTGCAATTTCTTGCCGCGTGCCGGGTAGCGAATTCTCCATTCGAACTGCCGGGCAGTGACTTCAGCAACAGCCTCAGTTTTCGCGGGTGAGCTCGACTTCATACGGTATTGAGCCCACACGTCCATCTGGTAAAGGGCGATGAACAACAGGATTCCCGCAGGAACAATGGTCCAGATCACTTCCAGGCTGTGACTTCCGTGTGAAAACAACACCTTGTCGTCCGGCTTGATTGTGGCTCCACGCCACAGTACGTAACCGAGTACTGCCTGTGTTCCGACGAACGTGATAGACACGATCACCAGAATCAGATGAAACAGGTCATCAATGCGCCGACCGAGAGTGGAATAGGCCTTCCCGTCACCCGGAAACCACCAATGGAGATCGGGTGAAAACCAGCTCACGGCGACTGCAATCACAGCCGTCGCTACAAAAAAGACTGCCCAAAATCTGCCCACGGCACTCGCCTTCACTCAAAAACCAACCCGTTGGTGGTCGCCGAATCCTCAACGTCAATTGAAACCGACACTACTTCGAATGGACGACGTGTTCCGTCGCTTTGGCCTTCGTCGGTGTCTGTTCGTATTGCAAACTCATCACAAAGTTGACGACATCCCAGATTTCTTCGTCTTTCAGTGCGGTCCGACCGAAACCTGGCATCGGAGTCCCCTTGATCCCGGCATAAACCCGGCGGAAAATATCGACTGGCCGACGACCGCCACGATACTGACCTAACGTCAACTTTCGTGGCTGCAGTGGTTTACCCCACGTGTCGTGCAATCCTCGCTTTGTATAGTATTCCTCAGACCCAGGTTTCTTCCAGAAGTCTTCAGTCGCTGCTCCGTCACCACGGCCTTGAATACCATGGCAGGTGTAGCATTTGCCCTTGTCGGACAGATATAGACGGCGTCCGCGTTCTCGTGATGCCGCATCATCGGTTACGCGAGCGACTGATGGGACAATCAAGCTTTCGGCATCTTCGCTGTGTGCCCAGGCTTCAGCGATGAATTTCGCGGAACCGTCAATCAACTCTGGAACGTCCGACTTCAGATACTCGGCGAACTTGTCTTTGGCAGCCGACTTTGCAGCGGCCGAACTCTGTGGCTTTTCTGGCTTTTCTTTCCCCTTCGCAGCATCGTAATTTGCTTTGGCTTTTGCAGCAGCAGCTTCGATGGTCTTCTGCGAGAAATCACCTGCCAGGTCGTTATCAACGCGGCTTTCGAATTCGCCGCGGATAGCCAGCCAGCGAATGTATTCAATGACAGATTCCGTTTCCTTGTCGCCGAGCCACAAGAATGACGGCATGTATGTTCCAGGAATTCCGTACTTGATGACTCGGTTCAAGTCATCGCGAGTTGGTTTTTCGGGGCCCAGTGTTGAAGTGAACTTAAAGACACCCGTTCGGTAGTCACGTGGCAGCGGATTCAGATACTGAGCAGTGGGACCGTTCCCATCGCCACTGACTCCATGGCAATGCATGCAGTTTTTCATGTAGATCGCACGGCCCGTCTGCAGCGACTTGCCGAAGCCGATCACAAGCTTATCGCCTGCGACGGGGGCCGGATCAGCACCACCGGTCCAAGTCAATTCCTTCTTGGCGGCGTCATAGGTTGCGACACTGCCAACGCTGGTTTTTTCACCGGCGCGCGCTCCGCTCACCCAGATCAGCGGAGCATCTTTTGCCACCTGAGTCGCATCGCCTTCCCACTCGACGACAACGGATTTGGCTTCTGCAGCGACTTCGGTGACAGAGCCTTTGACCCCGCCGTAGTTCACGGGGAACCGCTGCCAGGCGATCAGTTCGTGCGGAGAGCCGAACTTTTCCTTCAAAGTGGCTTTCACCACTTTTTGAGCATCTGGAATCAGATCGGTCGTCTCTTCACGCAAACTGAATTCCGCCTGCGGACCTTTTCCGCAACCGGCAACCAGCACCGTGAGACCGACGGCCAAATAACAGCAACTCCGCTGCATTGCGGAGACTGCCCATCGACGATGTATTCTCAAACAAGACATCATGATTACCGTCTGTGCGAAGCCTTTTGTGTGCATCAAATCGGCGAAGCCGCTTCCGCAAGTTTCTCGTTATTTCAGCTTGGACGCCGGGACCGTGATCGTGATCTCATTGTCACCTGGCTTGATCGTGACAACCAACGACTTTTCCAGGAAGTCACCAGCCTCATGCCAAACCTTAAACTCATGCTTGCCGGCTGGCAGATCCTTGATTTCGAAGACCCCATCTGCCTTGGAAACGTCTGCGAACGAATGGTCCAAGGGCAAGTGATACGCTTGCATCCAGGGATGAATATCGCAGCCGACTGATAGTGGCTTCTTTTCGACCTGCGTGTAAACCAGTGGAACGCCGACGCGATCATCAGGCTGCACCACGCTGTTGAACGGTGCATTCTTCCCGGGATAGGTGTGAGTGTTATGTGCGGCGGCATCCGCATTCAGCACCTTAACCGTCTGCTTGGTCCGGACCACCATGGCGTGGGGCAGGAAGATGCAAGTCTTCTGATCGAAGACTGCGGCATCGGTCACATCAGACGACTTCCCACCCTTGGGTGGCTTTTCAAGATAAACGAATGCGTTTGCGAGTCCGCCGTCTTTCACGAGGATTCGCTGGTTCGGAATCGCCTCCGCACCGCAGACACTCGGATCCTTATTGGCACCACCCTTTTCATAAAGGTTCGGTAGCGCTGCAAAAGTCCCCTCGTAAACGACTCGCCCTTTCAACGTTCCAACGCCACCAGCATCACCGACTGGCGTTTCACCCTGTGCAGCAGTTCCTTCGGCAGGAGCTTCCGCAACCGCAACCGCGACAGCGTCTGCGAGATACTTAACGCTGACGGTCGAGTTCGCACCGCTTTCCAGCTTTCCGCAACCCACCGCACCGAATATCAAAGTCGCGGCAGAACAAGCGACGGCACTTCGAATACCCATGAATTGATTGATCCGCATCAGTCATTACCTCCCGCAGCCGCTGGCTGTGGTTGAGGCTGAGGAGAAACCTTGCCTTCTGTTTCCATCAGCTTGTAGTAGTTCACCAACGCATCCCGCAGCGAAATCGTCTGACGCAGTCCGTCACCTCCGAAAATTTCGGGGAAGCGAGGTTGTGCGCCTGGTTGTTGTGGCGGCAGCGGCGATGGCATGGATGTATATGGCGTAATCCAGTTTGGTCGGTACAGCCAGAGCAACGTCCAGTCGGGTTTCAAACGCTCGGCAGTGAGCTCGAGATTTGGCCCGCGAATATCTGTCTTGGGATCATTGATCGCAACCTGACGGCCTGCGACCGAATGGCACTTGATACATAGTGGAGCGTTCAACATCTTCCAGGATTCCTGAAGATAATCATCCTTCTTGTCCTTGAACGCCGTATGGAATTCGTGGTTCTTCTCACTCAAGTACTCTGGCTCTCGCTCCACAATCAACTGGTACGGGAATTCAGCCCCATCGACTGCGGCAAAGTAATTGGCCAACGCTTGCGCATCCGCGTCGCTCATATTGAACTTTGGCATCCGCAGCACGGTCGTATGTCGGATCTTTCCTGGATTTCGCAGGAAGTTAAACAACCAGGGAGTCTGAACTTTTGTCCCTTGCTTGTAGAGTGGCGGTGGCGACATCTGCCAAGCCAAACCCGCTTCCTTTGCCGTCTGGTTTGCCACCAACCGCTTAACCAGCCATTCGGCATATTGCCCACCCCGAGCGGGATCGATTCGATCAAGGTTCGCCACCGGGAAGATAAACTTCGCAGTTGGGAACGTTTCTTTCCCAGCGATGTTCAGGAAGTCCCAGGTGTCGACGATATATTCTTGTTCGTCCGGCGAATCCTCGGGATCCGGATACGACGACACCATACCGTGGAACTGGATGATCGGCAGGCTCTTCCCCTTGACCGACTTCATCTCGCCCGTCAGTGCGTTCTGAACAGGTCGCAACTTCTTCAACAAGGCAATCGCTTCAGGATATTCAACAGCCGTGTCTGACGCCGTAATCGATTCCAGATCGGCACCATACCGGATCTTCGGCAGCTCAAGCATATGGCAGGCTGAGCAATTGAATTGCTGAATCAGCCGTTCGCCCTTGATCACAGCCCCCTTGGCTCCACCAGGATTGTACAAGTATTCCGTTGAAGGAGGTTCCGCGACCAGGCCCACGACAAACGTGGCGATCGCATCGATTTCCTCTTCGGTGAACGGGAACTTCGGCATACGGAGTCGATCGTCGTACGCTTTCGTCTCGATAGTCTTGTAGTCATAGCTTCGCGGTTGACGGAGCTTTTGCCAGAGGAAACCTGGTCGACCGTGATGAGTCAGGCTTTCGTAATAGAACGCCGCTGATCGTTCGCGTTCGTCGGCAGCAGGACTGGTGATATCACCGCGTGAAGCACGGCTGATTCCGTCCTCAACGCGATCCTGCATGGAGGTATCCGCTTTGATCGTGATGGGCTTTTCGAGCTGATGTCCATCGCGCCAGATTGAGACAGCAACGTTGGAACCAACAACCGTCCGGTCGAGCAGTTCGTTGTAGTCAGCCATCGAATTTACTGGGATGCCGTCCAGTGCGACAATGACGTCGTCTGTTTTGAATTCGGCTTTCTTAGCCTTCGCGACTCGAACACCACGTACTGCATCGAGTTTCAGGCGAGCGAGCGACTTGGCGTCAACGGAGTCAACCAACACGCCCAAGCCTGCCTGGCCGTGGTGATGCAGGTATTCATGGATATGTTCAAACGCCAAGCGAGAGCGATCCTTCTTACCCCAGTCCTGCAGGGCCGTTCCGATCGGTCGGGCCTTTTCAAAGTTCGGGATATCGTGACAGCCATAACAGCCGTAGCGTGTGATCGTCTTGCGGCCGAGGTAATTCATCTTGCGATTGCGGAAGTCTTCGGCGGTTCCCCCCACGGCCAGTTCAATTTCATCGCCCTTGATGACTGCTGCAGGCAATGGGTAATTGCCCGACTTCATCACGGCTTCGACCTGAGTCTTCGTCAGGACCTTCATCAGGAAGTAACTAACGAGTTCATCAAGGACCGCATCCGAAACCGTTGGGGTTTCAAACGTCTCTGTTGGCTTGAAGTCAGCCGGTGCGCCATCGAGCTTCAGCAGGAAGGCTGCGATGTCGGCTGCCGGGTCAACGTACTTGTCTCCCGTTCCTTCGCCGTCGAGGAACAGGTGCGGCATCTTCGTGCGTGGGTGATGCCGTTCTGGCTCACGAATCCACGTGTAGAGCCAGTCGAAACCGAGCTTCCCTTCGCGGAGCTTGGCATGAACCTTGGACAATTCAGGACCGAATTCTGCGGCGAGTCCGGGGACATCCTGATGCGTGTGACAGACAACGCAACCCTTGGTTGCAAACAGATCACGACCGCGTTCGGCATTCGGCTTGTAGCCTTCCACGGGACTCAGCGTATCCAGCTTTTCGGACTTGGTCAGCAGGTAGTGTGACATCGCCGCGATTTCCACGGGATTGTACTTGCCAGCAGCGTCGTCAGCCTGGTTATCGAGCTTAAAGAATTGTGGCATCCGCGTTGTGGGCCGGAATCGTTTGGGCTCTTCGGTCCAGTGGGACACAAACCCTGGATTCGCCTTCGAGGCGAGATGACGCAGCGATGGGCCTACTTTGCGTAGCTTGCCGGCAACCTGAAGTGGGTCCTTAGCGATTTCTGCAGCTTCTTCAGCCGTCGTCGGTTCGAGTCGCAGGTCGGGGCCGATGATCTTGTTGCCGTCGTAGCCGGAAATCTCGTGGCAGCCGAAGCAACCATAGGTCTGGATCAGGTCATGACCCTTCACAACCTTCGGAGCTGTTGGCCCGAATTTCTCGTTGACACCGAGTTCAACAACGTTGACGTGGCACTTGATGCATGAGGCTTCTTCGAATCGCTTGGGAAGCATTGGTCGCTCCCAGAAGTGATTATCAAACCACTTGTGATCCTTAGCCCAACGTTCCATCTCAACGGGATCGTTCGGAGTATGCGACGCATTGGTGACAGATGTCCCTGAACCCTGTCCTTCATGACAGACGGTGCAGCCGAATTTCGGCAGCGGGTGAGGGCTGGTGGCTCCGAGATACAGCCCAAGATTCGGATGTGACGAATAGGGTTGAGGAAATTTTCCATGTTCGCCAGCTTTTCCTGCCGGAAACGCCCCTGCGATAGATGTTGTTACAGCATCATCAACGGTGTCAATCGACAAATGGCACGTTCGGCAACGATCGAACCGGGCAACGTTTGTCATCCCGCCCAGTGTGAACTGCAATCCGGGCATCCAGTCCTGAATCGGGCGTTCGGGCGAATTGAAGCCTTCGATGATTGGCACCAACATCATGCTGCGTTTAAACGCTGACAGGCCGCTGTCCGGCTTAATTTTGGCCGCCGCTGCATGAATCAAACCGATCGCGGTCTGCTCAGCCATCAATTCCTTGGTAACTTGATCGAGAGCACCGGTAATGACGGCCAAACTCATCTTCGCTTCGATAGTTTGCAGTTTGAGTTCAGCAAACTCGACTTCCATCTTCTGGACTCGAGATTCCGCATCTGAGTATCGCTTCTCCAGAGGCTTCATATTCAAGTTGTCGCGAATCCCGAGATTGTAGTCGGCTCGAGAGACGTCACGGCGTGCTCGTTCCAGCTTCAGATCTCGCAGATGATTCGACTCTTTGTCACGAGCGACCTGGACCGCCTTCTTGCGTGCAGATTCCGTCGGAAAGTCCGCTAGCGTCAGTTCGAGCTTTTCTTTGCTTCCCAGCTTCAGACTGGCAACGCGATCGAAATCACCCTTCAGCAGTTCGCGGAACTTCTGCTTGGTCGGCTGTTCCTGCTTTTCCGACTCCTTCGACTTGCCCGTATTCGGAAGTTCGATCTCTTCAGGAATATCTTCGTACGAAATCTTTCCGTCTTTGTCCTTGTCAAATTCGTCAAACTTGCTGTGCAACTCCGCCAGTGCGGTCAATTGCTCTTTCGTTTGCTGAACGGCATCGGCCTTCTTGTGTTCAAGTTCCTTGACCTTCGTTTCGTGCTGTTTGTCAGCAGTCAACGTGCCTTCACGAGCTTTCAGACGATCCGCCTGATAGTTAAAGGCTTTTCGCTGATAGGTGCGCCACTCATCATTGTAATCGGCCCACATCATCCACATCGTTGTCAGCAGCAGCAGCAATGCACTACCGCAAAAAACGCGATGCATCAGTTTGGGACTGCGAAGATATTCTTCATTCGCCGGCATAGTACCGAACCATCCTTCGGAACACGTCTAAGGGAACGCAACCGCCGCGTCACTTCGATTGCACAAAGCCCAGCAGGGCATCCGTCAATCTTGGACTAAATATTAAAAAACCACTCGGGGATCGCGACGATGTATTTCAATCGGACGACCCAGCGCAACACCATCTTGATCGGCAGGGACATCATCATCAGCATCAGGTTCGCCAGAACCATGTACCTCAGGAAGCCCATTTTCGTAAAGAACTTGCGAAACACCGTTGCAGCCATGATCGGCGGCAACACAAACAGATAGGCCACCACCAACACCAGCCCCAACCACTCTCGCAACAGAATCGTCAGAATCTGCTGGAGTGGTGATGACCCGGCAGGAGCGACTGGCAACTGCTGATTCATCAGATTCAGCCAGAACCACTCCGAGACGTTGACGTTGTTCAGCAGTTCCAGCTTATGAACGTCCCAGTATTCGTAGGGCTAAAAGAAGTTCCAGTTCGGTCCTCGCAAGAACGTTCCCAGAACGATCATCGCAACCCAGAGCGGCAGAAACCCGAAGAGGAATGTACTGACTGCGAACTTACGTTCGTTGAAGGTGTAATAGCCATTTCCGAGTTTATTGAAATCGATATACGGAATCGCCATCAGACCGACCAGAATCACGCTGGGGAGAACCACCCCGGCCATCCAGGGATCGAAATACACCAGCATTTCCTGCAATCCCAGGAAGTACCATGGGGCCTTCGACGGATTCGGTGTCTTCGCGGCTGAAGCGGGCTCTTCCAATGGGGCCTGGAGAACAATACCCCACGCAATCAGGACTGCCGTCACCACGATCATACAGATCAGTTCGGTGTAGACGAGGTCAGGCCAAGTCAGCACCTTTTCGTTCTTTTCCTGCTCAAACAGTGGTCGCCCTTCAGCACGGCGCTTGTCATTTTCCACTGATTTGCGGAAATACAGCCACGTGAAGAAGCCCACAATGTAGAGCATGGCCACAATCGGCACGTTATCAGGCTTGCCGACGATCTGGCGGAAGTCGTAGTCGGTGATACTGAACGCCATGAACAACAGCGAAATATTCAGTAGCACCCATCCAGCAGTCGCGGTTGTCCAGATCGATCGCAACACGATCATCGCAATGAACACAGCCGTGGAACCGATGAAGAACCAGCGAGGGTCGGACAACCAGTTAATCGGTTGCTTCATCCACTCAGGCATTCGTAGCAGGAACGACTGAGGGCTGCCGGTTCCCGTCAAATGGGCAATGGAAATCATCAGCAACAAGAACGCGTAAAACGCCCAGATCGCCGCAACGGGAACTTCCTGCCCTTTGCCCATTAATCCGCCGAGGCTCAGGCGAAAATTGCCATCCACCGCATAGCTGCGGCGCACCCAGGCAGCGTTCATTACGAACAGCACCATATAGACCAGACCGAGCCCGAAAATTACGGACGAAGTCAGATCCGGATTATGTTGCAGATGGGATTCCATAACTCTTCCGTCACCCACTGAACGAACTAAGCGAATAAAGCCAACTCAAGCCACATTCAACCCGCACAGACAAACCGATCACAACGGCTGGCTGATCCCACCATCTTTACGAACTCGCCAGAAGTGAATCGCAATCAACAGCGAAACGACCAGCGGAATCGCGACACAGTGGAGAATATAGAACCGATTCAAAGTTGCTTCACTGACGAACCGACCACCCAGCAACAGGAAGCGAGCATCGCTACCGCTGGTAATCAGATCGAATCCACCGATATTTAAGAGCTGTGCCCCAGGGCCTTCATACCCCAGGAATGGCGTCGCGCGAGCCATATTCGAACCCACTGTGATTGCCCAGATCGCCAACTGGTCCCAAGGCAACAGATAGCCGGTAAACGAGAGCAGCAACGTCAGCACGAGCAGTAGCACGCCAATCACCCAGTTAAACTCACGGGGTGGCTTGTAACTGCCCGTCAGAAATACGCGATACATGTGCAACCAGACAGTGATCACCATCGCGTGTGCACCCCATCGATGCACTTCACGCATGATTCCCAGCGTCGTCACGTCTCGCAGAGCGAGAATATCATTGAATGCAAACTGCAGCGTCGGGCGGTAGTAAAACATCAGCAGAACGCCGGTGATCGTTTCGACCAGAAACAGGAAGAACGTAATCCCGCCCATACACCACGTGTACGACAGCGCAATACCCTGCTGCTTGATCGACACCGGATGCAGATGCAGAAAGAAGTTCGTCAACATCACGACGATGCGGTTTCGGCGATCCACTGGAGCAGGATGCCGAAAGATACTCTTCCAAATCTGCGAGCCGCGAATGTAATCACCGACAGACATCGATTCGCCCTTATGCCGCCAACCCAACCTTGAAAACACCGCCGTTACGTATCGGCCAACTAACCTCAGGAAACAGAAACGAAGGACGCGGGATCAACCCACTGCCCCATCTCTTCCTGGAACTTCATGCTCTTATCGACTTCCAGCATCCCTTCGGCGATTTTCAAGCCCATACGCTCCAGCGGACGTGGAGCAGGACCCTCAAAGTTCACACCAGTGATGTAGAAGCCAGACCCGTGACATGGACACTTGAACTTCTGTTCACCGTCCAGCCAGCTTGGAGTGCAACCCAGGTGCGTACAGACAGAGGCGAGTGCAAAAATCAGATTCTGACCTTCGTACTGATCCGTATGGACAATCCAGACCCCAAACTGATCTTTCCACTTATTCGAAACCGTATTCAGCGGGTAATCCGAAATCGGACCAACCTTGAATTTCGAAGGTGGTTCAACCAGCACGTTCGGCATCATGAATCGTGCTGTATGCAGAGTCCAGAGCGACGTAACCTCAGCTAATGAGGCCCACGCCGCCATGAACGGAGTCATTAACGTTGACCAGACAAGCATTCCCAGCAGGAACAGCACCACACTGCCAGTCAGTGCCGAGCCGATAAAACATGCGAGACTGGCAACGGCAACCAGCAGAATGCATGCGAGGCTTCGGCGTTGCGGAGTGGGCGCTTTCTTGGACGCGGCAGATGCAGGCTTTGCCGGGACGGGCGGAGCAGCAACCGCTGGCTTTGGAGCCCCCGGTGCCACTGCGGCAGGAGCAGCAGCCCCTTTCCCTTCACGAACCGCCTTTAACATATCC
>Ga0194055_10001215_pt1 | contig 20923 bp, 16 predicted proteins | sample SepL449m_MetaG_FD_155482 | JGI IMG/M metagenome (GOLD analysis project Ga0194055, IMG submission 155482) | Anoxic zone freshwater microbial communities from boreal shield lake in IISD Experimental Lakes Area, Ontario, Canada - Sep2016-L442-9m | ecosystem: Environmental > Aquatic > Freshwater >...
CTTTTGGAACCGACTGCAACAGCCTCTCGATGATCACTTCCGCAGTGCGCCGTGTCGCACCCGTCACGTAAATCTTGTCACGCAACTGGCTGAGTTCCTTTGCCGCGTCTGCCAGAGACTGCGGGGCACTCAGCCATTGATCCACCTGCTTCACCAACGATCCCGTCACGGGAAGCGGGCTGCCAACACTCAGAAACTCGGGCATGATCATCCGCCCCGCGATCAGATTGGGCAGCGACATGTACTTGCAGGTGACCAGCGACTTGCCGATGCAATAGGTTGGCCATGTCGTCCGGTACAGCACCACGGTTGGAGTTCGACGTGCCAGCATTTCCAGGCTGACCGAACCTGAAACCATCATGGCGCAATCTGCCAGCTCGATGATTTCCGACGTCTTGCCCACAAAGAACGAGATCGGCAGGGTCTCTTGCAGTTTTTCGTATTGATCTACGCAAAACTGCCGCTGACTCTCTTTGTAATTTGCCACGAGGAAATTGACATCGGGATGCATGGCATGCAGGCGTCTGGCAGCATCCAGTAACAACGGCCAACTGCGAGTCACCTCTTGACCTCGTGAACCTGGCAGCAGTGCAACGGTTCGGGCACCATCTGCGGTCCATTCACGGCAGAACGCATCATCCAGTCGATGTTCGTTCACTTCATCGAAGAATGGGTGACCGACGTACATCACGGGGATTCCTCGTTCGGCATACCAGTCGGTCTCGAACGTCAGCCCGGAAAGGACCAAGTCAATATTTCGGCGAACTCGCTTGATGCGCCACGGAGCCCACGCCCAGAGTTGCGGTGGCAGGTAATAGTACACAGGAATCCCGGCTTTCCTGGCTTTGTGAGCGATCCACCAGTTGAAGCCAGGAAAATCGACGAGGATTACAAGGTCCGGCTTATGACGCTGAAAATAGGCTTCTGCCTCTTTGACCAGTCGGTAGAACTTCAAGATTAAGGGCAGGACTTGAAAGATCCCCATCACGGCCATCTTCGTGAGAGGGAACAGGAGTTGGCATCCCTTCCGCTCCATGAGTGGTCCGCCGAACCCGGAGACTCGCAGGTTGGGAAGACGATTTCGCAGTTCGCCGATCAGATGTGCCGCATGCTGGTCGCCGCTGGGTTCACCCACGGAAAAAAACACATGCATGTCCGCAACCAATCCTTTCGTGCGTGACGCTTCCGACAACAGAGAAATTCCCCAGCGGAAGGGTTCTCAGAAAAGCGGCGGAAGGTCAAGGGAACAACGTGTGAATCGAACGAGTTACCTCCAATAGCCCAGTGCTTCTCACGAGGTAAGCGACCCTGGGTCTGGACAATCCCAAAATTGCAAACGCACCTTCCCGTTGAAAATCTTACAACGGCAATCCTGAGTAAAAATTACAATCGACGACATTACGATCGAATGTGGCAGTTTTTCAGACTTTTACTTAACGAACTCGCAAATAACATCTTACGAACAAACAGCAGTAACCGAACTTCCCAAAATCGGGCCTGTGGCACAGGCCGTGCTAAAGAGTTCCTTCGGTGTGAAACATCACCACAACAAAAAGAATTCCCGGCACGGTCACTCGACTGTCCGAGATTCCAATTTTCCCGCCGGCCCGAGGGAGACGGGCTACGCTCTGCTAACAGACCCACGTCGAATTTCATGCCGATTCAGGCCGGGACGTTACCCGCAACGTCCCGGCCTCTCACCTTCTTTGGACGTTCCAAAGTCCCTTGAGGAGATTGGCGGTGTCGAGATTACTGGCTTTCTTCGTCGTAATGCTGACATTGGTTCTGGGACAGATCCTTGAATCCAACAGTGTCACTATCGCTGCACCTCCGACTCCGACGCTGAAACCACCCGGCCCAGTCGGTCCCGCTCGGCCGCTGGCACAACCACGTCCATCTCCGCCGGTTCAAGCGAAATCTCCAGTGACGCCGCCTGCCAACGCTTCGCCCGAACCACCAACCCTTGAAGGTCCTGATCTGAAGGATGTACCGACCTGGTCAGAGATGGCTCGGGCAATATTATTGACGGCGATTCCTGATAAGTACGTCGACCGGAAACATTGGGGCAAGACGCGAGAAATCTTTGATGGAATCCAGGTTCAACAGCGCGGATTCGACATTCGACTGGGGGAGCGACGACGCAAGGTCAACGATGGGATCTGGTACATGTTTACCCTGCGATTTCCCAATCCGGAAAAGAATGCCACGATCGTGATCAGCAACGTCGAGACTCAAGGCTTTGGCAAGTTTTCCTTCGCGATTCATGTTGCCATGAAGAAGATCCATGTCCACAGCCAGTTCGAACAATGGCTGCTTGGTGTAAAAGGTTTGAACTTTGATATGGAGTCCGAAGTCGAAGTTCACATGAACGCGGTTGTCCAGATGGCGATTCACTCCGAACATCGCGAAGGAAGTTTTCTGCCAGACTTCAGACTCGATCCCGTCATCCGCAGTATTCGACTGACATTAGTCGACGTCAACACGCTTCGCATTGGTCGTGTGGGAGGCGCCTTTGCAGAAGAACTGGGGGACAGTTCCCGGAAATTTCTGGAAGATCTGATTCACTCGCAGGAAGGTCGCGTGTTGAAGAAGGCCAATGAGGCAATCCAGAAGAAAAAAGATTCGTTGCGACTGCCCGCTTCGAAACTCTGGTGATGACACAGTCATCAGTCATTGCCGGGCTTGGTAGAATGCGACAGAGTTTCAAATCACATCCCTCACATGTCATAAGGTCGGACCAATGCCCACCTTGATCACCGCACCGACGCAGATCACCGCCGCCGGAAACAAACCTAAAGTGATTCGCGAATATATCGGTCGCGTCAATTCAAAAACCAGCGATGTCAGTGTTGCTCACATGACCAGCCCCACAGGTTGGATTGAACCCGGTCAACGCCCCCAATTCGACGAATACACGCTGGTCCTGAAAGGGACTTTGCGAGTTGAACATGAACAGGGGACATTCGATGTCGCAGCCGGCCAGGCCATCATCACGCACGCAGGCGAATGGGTTCGATACAGCACTCCTGAGCCGGAAGGGGCCGATTACATTGCCATCTGCCTGCCAGCATTCTCGATGGAAACGGTCCACCGTGATACGTAGTGCAGTGATCAGTGATGCAGCACTACGGCAGCGGCCATTCGCCGGCATAACACCTTGCCGCCAGAATCGTTTTCCCCGATTGTTCGTAAGCCTTGCCTGCCAGCTTTAAGAGATCAGGACGAGCGATTCCTGGCTGGTTTTGAAGCGTCTGGCAGATCTGAAGACACGTTTCAGGCTGGCCTTCCTCAAGCGCCAACGTTGCCAGCCGAATCCCTGCAACCTGCGACCGAGGTCCACCGCTGCCGTAAAGTTCGGTCCAGGTCGATTTCGCTTCGGCGGTCCGGTCGTGCGTCATGTAATAGTCCGCCAGACAAAGCTTCATCTCGACTTCGACCTGCTTGGGAACTCCCTTCTTCAGTGCACCTTCAAACAGCTCTACCATCCGATCTTCCAGATTCACCTCGTTCATCGCCTGACCCAGAAGCAATTGCCCTGTTGGTCCCAGCCATTCGGACTGCGGTTCCACGGTGACAACGGCTCGATACAGGAATGCCGATTCACGTTCACGCGAAGGACCATTGGAAGTTCGCCAGCGGGCCATGGACGTCATCAACGCCGCCGCGTTACGGACCGTTCGATCCTGAAATTGAAGGCGATGTGCGAACAGGGCTTCGGCAGCTTCATGGGGCCGACCATCAAAGAGTTCCGCCATCGCCAGAAAGACTGATGCGCGCGCCTGGTCTTCCGGAAAATGTCGTGATCCCGCAGCGCGCCGCAACTGATGTGATGCTTCGCGAAATTCTCCCCGGTCCATCAGCGTTCGTCCGTACAAGATCATCGAACGGGGATGCAGCTCATGTCCCGGTGCCCCGTGGACAACGATTTCGAGAGACTGGCAAGTTCGCACGAGGTCCCCCAACTTGTGGTAGACTAGCGCCGCGTTGAATGCTGCTCGAATCGCCAGAGGTGATGTTGTCTTGCCAATGATCGACGAATAGAGCGATGCAGCCTCTTCCTGTCGTCCTTCAGCAGTCGCGAGTTGGGCTCTTGCAAATGTGGCAACCGTGGACAGCCGTTGATCAGGATAACAGGACATCGCACCGATCAGGCAAGCCGTACCAACTTCGCGCTGACGCCCGAGGGAATTTTCAATGGCACCATCGATCGTGATCGACTTTTGATGCAGGCGCCACTCGCCGCCAATCTCGCGCGTGAGTGCCGACACCATAAGAACCAGCGGAATGTTGTGCACTTCGGCATTGATGATTCGAGATTCCGCTCGATCACGAACGGCATCCGTCCAGACCAGTTCCAGTCCCGCTTCCTTGGCGATCCGGTCCAAGACAATCAGCGCCGTCTGCTGGTGAGCCCGCAATTCCAGCCGTTTGGAAAGCGGATCGGGACCGTGAACAACTTCGGGCAAATCGACGTCGTCGTCCGTCCGCCGCGAATCTCGGGGAATGGAGACTTCCAGAACTGGGTCTGTCGAAAGGGGGGCGTTCTGCTCCGACTTCGCATCCACCCATGTCAATGCGTCTCTCAGCGACCAGTCGATCTGATTTGCGACCGGGTCCAGTCCGGCACTCGAGCCATTCTTATCTCCGACCAGTCCGAGTTCTGCGACGCAGACGGAATGGAGCAGGACAATTTCTGGAACGGCAAGCTCGGGAACTTTGCGATGGTTTCCAGACTGTAGGACGAGTGACCGCAAGAGCGGCTCCGCCGTCTCGAAGTCGTTTAGTCGCATCCAGATACGTCCCTGCCCAAGAATCGCAGAAGTGGCCAGGATCTCGTCTGCGGCACTGGCGACGGATCGATAGGTGGCCAAAGATTCTTCCCAAAGCCCCAAGCCTTCCTGGCAAAAGCCGATTCGAATCGATAATTCCGTGGGAAACCGCAAGAAATCGTCGCTTCCCAACGATCTGTAATGTTGAAGGGCCGCTTCGAACCGCCCGACGCGGAGCAGGTCGTCCCCTTTGGAACGATCTGGACCCGCCAGATGTCGGTCCGGAGCAGCAGGTTTGATATCGTTTGGGATGGGTGTGACGACTTCGTCAGACGCCGCCAGCCGAGCGGGGGGCGGACTCGAATGCATCATGAATCCGACCCCCAGGGCAATCGGAAACACTGCGAGAACAATGACAACCAGAGGGAAGATTCGCAGGCCAGGCGTGGGGGTACCGTTCAGTTCCGCCAGGTCGGCTGCATAATCGTCATCTTCAGGTACTTCCGCCATATTGAGTTGACCTTGACCAAAGACCGCAAACCAGCAAATATGCCTCGCCGTTTCCCAAGAGCAAATCCGTTCCCTCTGAATCTCAACGTCGGCACGATCTAGCTGGGGTATTAGCATGCGAATCGATCCTGGCTTCCAAGGAGGTCCTGTTCAGGGACGAAAGATCGGACGACCGTTACAGGGGGCATCCTCTGCATCGCGTGCGAGTTCGGATCAACCGTCGGAATCGGAATCAACGGTCTCGTCGTCGACAGCCGCATTGGTGTCGGCACTTCACGATATTCCCGAGGTCCGGCCGGAAGTGATTGAAGAAGTCCGTCGGCGATTGGATCGCGGTGACTTCATGTCTCAGGACGCCGCGGAAAAAACCGCAGAAGCAATCCTCGCAGACCTTGCCAGTTTCATCGGGCAATAGTTCCGGCCAACGCTTTCCACGGAAGTCGATCATCAGTTGGTCCCGTTCGTCGCGAATCGATCAAAGTGCGACTTGCTGGCTCGAGGCGGGACCCCTCGCTGGAGGCAAGTCCGTGCCAGCATCGGAAACCCGTGTTCTTATGACATTGCACGGCCTTGTCGAAGACGCCAAAACAGTGGCACTCAACGCGGGTAACGATTTCAGGGTGGCCGGTGCCTGATAGTCGTGGTTCGCTCCGCGAGCCAACGCGCGTAACGATAATTGTCGCTGAAATCGTGAGCTTTGAGGTCGTCGCCTGATGGCGGCGCCGGTTGTTTCAAACGACTTATCATCTTGATCGCGAAGGGGCGGGGTGGCGGGGTCTGACCAACGGGAAGGCCCCGAAACGGAGGGCACGCTCAAAATTTCAGGGCCATCCGCTTCGCTCCTGACCCTGCCACCCCGCCGCCAAGTATGGCTTTGTCGATCCGTCTGAGTAGAGCCAGACCAGTTGTCCGTTTTGCTCGACCACGGCGGGCTGATTGGCATCGAAGGCAGAGTGTAGTGCCCGACTGCCAACGCGCTTGAGCGCCTGCTTCATCGCTTCATCCGTGGGAAGATCTTCATCATCGAGTTGTATCGCTGACGCGCGTCGCCCGAAGCTGTCGCCAGCAAGTTGCTTCTTCCAGTGTGCAATTGCGGGATTGCGCGGAGGGATCGCGTATAGACTGATCAGAAGGTCCAATGCCGTGTCGAAGTACCGCGAGTCATCACGGAAGTCGCTGAACACACGAGTGGTCAAAGCTGGGGGAAGGGCTTCCTCAGGAGTCCCTTCCAGTAATAACGGGAGCACGGTCTTCTTCTTTGCTTCGGAACCCAATAACCGCGCTGACACCTGATCCTTTTCTGCAGCGACGACCGTGCCGATCGCAAGTTCTTTGTTTTTAAACTTGCGGAGGTAGTCTTTCGTACCGACAATCAAAACCCGATCCGCCTCGGAGATCAGATCGACGAACCGGGGGATGCTGCTGCCGACATGCGAATTCTCCCAGCGATCCAGAATCACCCTGATTCCGGCTTTCTCGAGATCCGTTGCCAAGCGGTGTTCGCCCCAGCGTTCGTGATCAGGATTACCCCAGGCGTAACTGACAAAACAGGTTGGAATCGGCTCCTCCCTACAGTCCCTGCCATTCGACGGACGTGTGGGTAACTTCAAGGGACTTCAAGGGATCGACGCTGGCATTGCGACGGATGTGCTGAGGTTTCACGAAGACGATCCGATGTTCTACAACGAAACCAAGAACGAAGAACCAAGCACTAGGAACAGATCTGACGACGCCATTCGAAGACTTTTCTCACGGCAACTTCTGCCGATCTTCGAATCCGTTGCTGATTCTCAAGGGAAAGGGACTGTTTTTCCTGCTGGTTTTCGCGAAGATGAATGCGAGGCACACGGAAATCAAACTTGCCTCCCTTCTGACGGGCCAATATGATCTTTTCACGGGTTCCAGTCGATTTGTTCACTGGCAACTCCTGAATGCGTAAACACTTGGATGAAAAGTCGTGCCCGACAGTTCCACGGTCATACGAAAAAGTCAGGATCGATTTGCCGGCAAGGTCGAGTTCTTCGGGACGATCAGCCGATGGATTGACTCGGCAGATTCGACAAAACCGGAAATCTCGCGCCGACCTTGGGGAGCGGTTTCCGACTGTTGTCGGACTTCGCATCTCCCCCAAATTGTGCAGAGTCGGGACTTGGCATGGATGTGAAATCCGAGGGTAAAGAATCGCGATCAATGCTCGCGGAGTGTCTGTGCTGGCTCACAGACCTTTCGTCCCGTCGCGCTCGGACCACCGTTCTGTTGATCCTCTTGTCATGCGTCGGATGCATTGTCTACACGGTCTATTTCATCAAATTCAAGACCGACCGCGCCGACCTGATTGACCCCGCGGCAACTTTCCAGAAACGCTGGAAAAACTACACCGAAAGTTTTGGCGACAACTCGGATATGGTTGTCGTCGTCGAATCCAAACAGCCTGAAACTATCAAGCAGGTGCTGGATGATATCGGCGGACAACTCAAGGCCGACCCCAAACTCTTCACAAACATTCTGTACAAGGTCGAACCGGGGAATCTGGCCGCCAAGGGGCTGCAGTATCTGGCCCCCGATCAGTTGATCAGCGGGCTGGAACGACTGGAAGAATACCGACCGGTCCTGAATGGCCGCTGGGACTTGATTCGGCTCGATGGACTGGTTCCTCGCATCCACAGCCAGCTCAAGCGTCTGGATCAGAGTGGACAGCTCGAAGACAGCGTTCTGTTGATCCACGCCGACCGGCTCGCCGCCAGTCTGGCTGCGACTCTGCGGGACCGGAACGATTTTACGAATCCGTGGCCGGATGTGCTTCCGGTCGATCCGAAGATGAGCGAGCAGGCGAATCAGACTGTTTATCTGCTTAACGATGACGGGACGATGGGCTTTGTCATGGCCTCGCCTGTGGATATGACCAGTTCGTTCGAAGGGGCAACGGCAGCAATTGACCGGTTGCGGCAGATGATCACCCAGGTTGCTCGCCGATTTCCCGATGCGAAGATCACTCTGACGGGGATCCCCGTTCTTGAAAACGACGAAATGCGTCGTTCGCAAGCTGATTCGATGATGGCTTCGATCATCTCTTATCTCGGTGTGGCGATCATTTTATTCGTGGGATTCCGTGGATTCCTGCATCCGATGCTGGGACTGCTGATGCTGGCTGTCGGGATGGCCTGGTCGTTCGGTTATACCACGCTGGCGGTCGGCCATTTGAACATCCTGTCCGTTTCCTTCGTCGCCATCCTGATTGGACTGGGGATCGATTTCTCGATTCACATTCTTTCCAAGTACCTGGAATTGCGGCATCAAGGTCTGGGGCTGCGGGCTGCATTGCTCGAAACAACGGGCAGTGTTGGCGGAGGAATTGTCACTGGAGCCGTAACAACGTCGCTGGCGTTCTTCTGTGCAACATTCACCGAGTTTCTGGGTGTTGCAGAACTGGGAATCATCGCTGGTGGCGGGATCATGCTTTGCGCCCTTGCGGCGTTTACGTTCCTGCCGGCAATCATCTCGATGGCTGATCGTAATACAGAACCCCGAAAGCTGCCGACACCGTTTCAGGGCCGTGCACTGCGTCACGCGACGCTGAACCATCCCTGGCTGGTGCTGGCGTTGTCCTTGGGAATGATGGGCTACGTGGGTTACCGGGCATTTGACTGGACAGGCCCCCTGCCGAAACCGTTGACGGTTTATGATCACAACCTGCTGCATCTGCAGGCCGAAGGTCTGGAATCCGTCGAAGCGCAGCGACACATCTTCGAATCGTCAAAGCACTCGCTGCTGTATGCGATTTCGATGGCAGACTCGGCCGAACAGGCGCGAGACATGAAACGTCGCTTTGAAGCATTGCCGACTGTGCATCATGTTCAGGAACTGGCGTCACGCCTCCCATCTTCGCCATCCACGGAAACGAAGCTGCTGGTTCAGGGGTTCAATGCACAACTGGCCAAACTTCCCGCTGAGCCTCCTGCACCTGCGCCTCTTAATCCGCGCGATGTCGGTGTTGCACTCGAAGATCTCTGCCAGTCGTTCAAAGGAAAACGCGATCCGGTTTCTCAGCGGATTGTCGCAAACCTCGATCAATTCCTGGATACGATGGAACGACTTCCGCTGCAGGAGCAGATGATGCTGCTGGGGGAATTCCAGTACCGCATGTCGTATGCATTACTGGCTCAATTCCAGGCCATCGCAGCGGCATCCAATCCCGAACCGGTTGAGCCGGAAGATTTGCCAGCGGAATTGAAGTCCCGGTTTGTCAGCCCTCACGGTCGATGGTTGCTTCAGGTTTACCCTAAGGATCAGGTCTGGGACATGGAGCCTCTGGAGCGGTTTGTCAAAGACATCCGCTCGGTCGATACAGAAGTGACCGGGGTTCCCCTGCAGAACTTTGAAGCGGCCCGCCAGATCAAGAGCAGTTATGAAGTCTGTGCCTTGTACGCTCTGGCTGTCATCGTCATTACGCTGTTGCTGGACTTCTCTCGCAAGGAACGGTTGCTGGGGACGTTTGTTCCGGCATTGGCGCTGACGTTGGTCGCCGGATTTGTGATGCACCTGCGGCACACGCCCTGGTCGTACAGTTCGCTGTTGATCATGTACGCCTGCCTGACTGTTGCTGTGGCGTTAATCACAGATACGCGCGCTGTCGTTCATTCGGTTCTCGCCCTGCTGCCACCCGTGGTCGGAATGGGAATCACATTCGGGCTGCTGGTAGTCTTCGATATCCCATTGAATCCTGCCAACTTGATCATCCTTCCGCTGATCTTGGGGATCGGAGTCGATAACGGGGTTCACATCATTCACGACTGTCGGTCACAACCGGACCGGGTCTATTGCACGGCCCCCAGTACCATTAATGCCATCATGCTGACATCGACCACGACCATGGTTGGTTTTGGCAGCATGATGATTGCCGCTCACCGAGGTCTGTACAGCCTGGGTGCCGTGCTGACGATTGGTGTTGGAGCGTGTCTGTTTGTGTCACTGGTCACGTTACCAGCGATGCTGACAATCTCCACTCGCTACCGATTGCGAATGCCTGTGATGGACCTGACACCGAATGCCGGGCCTGCCGTACCAACGATCGATACTGCTGAAGATGCCGTCGAAACGTCGGACGAAATGCTGACTGACAGCGATGAACCACCTGCCACCATTAAGATAATGCCGGGTCGCGTCGCGTAACAAACCAGCTCGATCCTCCTCTTGACGATTTTCCTCGAAGTGGGGTACATCCCCACTATGCGTCGCGCACTGCTCATTATTGCTGCCATTTTTCTCACCGCAATTCCATTGCGGGCATGGGGATGGGTTGAGGAGCGGCAACTTGGCCCCTATCTGATCCGGGCCGAATTCCCCTTGCGCGACTCGCAAAATCTGGTAGATGAACTCGCTGATCTGCAAACCGACATCGAACGTCAGTTGAAGCTGAAATGCGAACCAGCGGAGATCCAGATTCACCTGTTTCGCAGTCGTTGGAGCTACTCCGACTACTTGAGCAAGCGGATTCCCGAAGGAACAAAAAGGCAGGCGCTATTTGTTCAGGGAACAGACGCCTCACGCGTTTATGCCTATCGACATTCCGGTCTGGAGACAGACGTTCGTCACGAAACGACTCATGCGCTGCTGCACAGTGCATTGCCGTTTGTCCCACTCTGGCTGGACGAAGGATTGGCAGAATATTTTGAGGTTTCGCCGGGGATGCGCGAGAAGCACAATCCACATCGGAAGGAATTGCAATGGGCCATTCGTCTGGGATGGCGACCTGCAATCGAGCGACTCGAAGCGAAACACGAACTGCTGGAAATGGAAAAGAACGACTATCGCGACGCCTGGGGAGTGCTGCACTTCGTCCTGCATGGTCCGCCTGCCGCTCGCGAAGCTCTGGCGGACTATTTTGCAGAAGTCCAGTCAGGAAAACCCCCGGCCGCACTTAGCAAGCACCTGCGACGCAAGATCCCAAATCTCGAACAGCGGATCATTGAGCATTTGAAATAGCGGGTAGCTGTCAGCGGTCAGCGGTCATAAGAGCACGTGTCGTGTGCGACATGTTCTCCCAAGTACTCCGAAGGAGTTACGACTTATAGCCCAGGGTTGCCGCGTTTCGCGGCTACCCTGGGAAGGAGTCAGGGACCAGATTTACCCTGAAAGGGTTGCGTCTCGGGTTTGACGGAACCCCGCTGGGGTACGGGGCCATTTTATCGTTCGGACCCAGGGTAGCTCACTTCGTGAGCAACCCTGGGCTATAGGACGTAACTCCTTTGGAGTAGAAATCAAATTCATCCAACTTCAGCTTCACCCTCTTTTTCTTGCTGAAAGCTGATCGCTGACCGCTGAAAGCTAAACGCTACCCACTCACCCTGCCGTCGCGGATGCGGATCAGTGAATCGCCGGGTTGGACGTGTTCCTGTTCGTGCGTCACCACCACAACCGTTGACTGGTGTTCGCGGCAGAGGGTTCTCAGGTCCGCCATGATGGCGGCACCGTTTTCGGTGTCCAGTTCACCGGTCGGTTCATCCGCCAGAACCAGCTTCGGCTTCTTCAGTAAGGCTCGTGCGATGGCGACTCGCTGCTGTTCTCCGCCGGAAAGCTGATTCGGTCGGTGCGTCAGTCGGTCTTTCAGACCGAGGCGACTGAGCAATTCGATAGCTTCACGGCGTTGTTCAGGAGCGACTCCGCGGGGCAGAAACGGGACCAGGGCGTTATCGACAGCAGACAGGTTGGACAGCAGATTGAAGCTTTGAAAGATAAACCCGACCTCTTCGCGTCGGAACTTGTCTCGTTCACGCGAAGTCATTCCTCCCAAAGGTGTTCCGGAAACGGAAATGACACCACTGGTCGGTTCGTCCAAGGCTCCCAGCAGGTAGAGCAGCGTACTTTTTCCGCTGCCCGATGGCCCAAGAATGAATGTAAATGATCCTTGAGCAATCTGGCACGAAACACCGCGTAATGCGTGAACTTCGAGCTGACCTCGCTTGTGAATCTTGGTGACATCTTGAACGTCGATCATCCGGTTCCCGCCTGCAATCCGCTGGTGTGATACGTCAAACCTCTCGGGCTGTTTGACGCCATCACAAATCCATCTTGGTCATTTTTCCACTCGACATTATCATCCCGGTGTCAGGGTCCGTCGACCAGTCTGATTCCACGGAAGGAATGATTCTCATGCTCTCCCCCCGATTCTTTCGCAATTCCGGGTTGATCGCCCTTTCGGCCATGCTGCTTTGGGGCTTGTCATTCGGCATTGTCCGGTCTCAGGATACCAATTCCAAGGAGGTCCAGGATGCGAATGCCAAATTACAGGCCGTCGGGGGCCTGGGAGTTGGCCATATTCAGAGTTCCCTGGGATTGATCGGGGTGACTGCCGATGCATTCGCCAAGGAAGTTTATACCGCCAAACAGGTGGAAGACCTGATGACCGGCACTGTCAACGGAATCGACGCCGTCAAGAAGTTGCTGCGGCGGTTGCAGGAAACGGATCTTTCGGATGACGATGAAGAGTACATCGATCGAATGGTCAATGTTTACAACGCGTTGCAGAAGGAAGCCAAAGCCCTGGTCGCGTTCGCCAAGTCGAAAAAGCCAGCGGATGCCGAGTTATTTGACGCTGCTCGCAAAGCCGCTGTCGCCAAGTTGGGTCAACTGACAGAAAGCGGCGGCGGAACGGACGCAAAAGTCGAATAAGGCGTTTCCGCAAGACCTGTATTATTGAACAGCGTTGGTCAGCGGTTCCAACTCTTGATTTCAACGACTACCTGACCGCGGTTGTCGTGTAGCGAATTCCAGTCATCATTCAGGCGCAAATAGAGCGTGCCGGTTGAGGGGACGCGAAACGTTGTGCCACGGCCTATCACCTTAATTTTGAGCATCGATTCCCCCGAATCGCCCTCAGTTCTGAGGCTTGCGATCAGTGTTCCCAGCGGTCGGCCGCCCGAATAACGAAAACTGATTCCCTGAGGTTCGCTGATCCAGGGAACCGGAACATTAGCGAGTTCAAACCGTCCAGTGGCAGACAGTTCATATGATTCTCCTTCTTTGACCAGCACACCGCTTGACTGCCACCCCCGATCCGCCAGGATCTCGCACTGATGGCTGGAGCGGTCCTGATTCAACTCTGCCCCCTGCTTGAATTCGATCGCTGCTCGCTCGGCGTCATATCCGTACTGCAGGTTCTGCACGTAGAGATCCCACTCCGTCGCCAGATCGCGCGTGTCCGCATTGAACGAACGATAGTATTGGGTCGCGAACGCATTGCGTTGCAGGTGTCCGCGTAGTTCTCGAAAACGTTCGCGATAACGCGGATGAGTATCCAGAAACAGTGTCAGGCTCCAGACCCAGGCATAGTGTTCCGTCTTCAGAAATTCCACGGGATTCAGGTTCAAGATCGAATTGATCGATCGGCTTCGCCCGGCGGAACATTCCGTACGAATGATCGTGATCCGGCCTGCCCCGGCGAATTCCTCAGGTGACGTTGGCATCACGCAAAAGGTGACCGTTCCGTCATTCGCAAGACGATGAGTTCCAAAGTACTCGGCCATTCCTTCCATGTACCAGACCGGCGCTTCGACATCGGGCATCACCGTCATGAAGCAATGCGTCACTTCGTGGATTAACAGGTGTCGACGATAGTAGTCGTACTTTTGTTCCCGCATCCAGAATTCGTTCCGTCGGTGCCGACCATGCTCAAACGGCGGCAGGTCGCCGGGAATCAATCCCGCTTCACGGAAGGCAGCCTCATCTTTGACGAGGTAACCCGTCATCTGATATTCGGACCGTGCCTGATCCGGAGGGAGAGCTCCGAAGTACTCGGTCAGGGCGATGTATGCCTGATCTATGATCGGTGGTAGCGTCGCCGCCGCATTGGGATCAATGTCGGTATACAGGATCAGCCGTTTGGATTCATAACGGCGAATTCCTAATTGCTCCAACTTCTTGTCGTCGTGTTTCGGGCGTTCATCGGCTGGTCGAAGAACCTGTTGCGGTGCGGTTGGTGAATCGGGAGCTGGTGGTTTCAATGCGTCGTTGCTCAAAGGGTCAACCGACTTCACGACAGGAGATTCGATGATGACTGGCTGAGGCGACGGTTGTTTCGCAGAGCCTGGCGGCGCCGATTGCTTGCCAGGAGCAGACCGCTCCCCATCAGCCGCCGTCGTCTGCGGTTTACGCTGGCTTCCACATCCAGAAACGACCAATGCGGACAGAGCCAGCATCAGCCACCTGATTCTATTCCGACTCCGCACAGGGCACCTCATTCACTCACATGGCGGTTTCACGTTTCAACGTGTCATTCGATCAGAATGAGCAAGATGCCACTTTAGCGGGTGACAAGCAATGGCATCTTGATATCAGGGCGATTTTCGGGATTGCGGGCCTCGAACCGTTCGTTGTTTCAAATTCAGGTGGGCAGAGCGGTCTGGATTTCAATTAAGAGGAGACCTGCGGTCGTCGGTTTCGGCGGGGTCGGGAGACCCGCGCCGATCACGTGCCATGGGCCGAAATCGCGTCGAAGAAATCGCAAACCCTGCGGAAATTCACCAAGACTTCAGCACCTGTTCATATTTCCGAGTTAGCGTCTCTTACCAATTGTGGTGCAGACCCTCGATTTCGCGTTTGGATCAGGAGGCCCCCATGACCGTCTCGATGTCCACCTGTTTTTATGTAGAACAGTTTCGTGATGTGACAGTTGTTTGTTTCACGTGTCGCAGTGTTACAGAACGAAACTACGACGTCGTTGCCGAGGAACTTCTCGAATTCGTCAACCTGGTGACGCTGGAACGGCCGATCCGAGTCGTCGCCGAGTTATTGGCGATTCGTGAAATTGATGTCCTGGGACTGGAAATGCTGCGGGCGTTTCATGAGAGCATTCACGACGCGGGCGGACGACTCGTCATGTGCCGTGTTCAACCTGCAGTCACTGCCGCGATTCGCCGGGCTGGTTTGCCGTGCGAGATCGCGGGATCGCGAAGCGAAGCCGTCTGGTCATTTTAGTGAGAATTGAGTGTTGAAAGAGAACATGGAAACCACCGAAGTTACGACGTTTGAAATCGAGCAGGTCCGCGGGATCACAGTTGTTCGGTTTACGATTTCCGAACTCACAGAAGCAAACTTTGAAGCCGTCGCCGACGAATTATGGGAACGACTTCTGAATCGTCGTACTCGTCACGTAGTCGTAGACCTCGGCTCGATCCGGCGAGTCGATGATATGGGCTTGGCGACGGTACAATCGCTACACGACAGCATCGAAGAATTTAGTGGGATCGCGATCCTGTGCCGCCTGAATTCCTCGGTCATGAGTGCACTCAGCGATTCCGGCCTGAGCAAATTGCTGCACATCCGACCGTCACTCAACGAAGCCATCTGGACGTTCTGAGGCGGCTCGATCACGATGAAATCGTTCAGCCGAGGGCAAATTCATCAGTCGGCATTCAGCGGCCTGATTGGCATGCCAGACGCGTCGCTCTCGTGCACCGAGTGGTTTGGCTTCAGTGACAATACGCGTCAGATCATCGTTCATCGTTTTCAGTCCGTTCGTCGGTAGCGGAACCAGCGTCCCTCGACTGGTGTCGACCGTTGAAAGTGCATACCTGCGCGACAGCCGCGACAGTTCCTCAAGAGATTCGTGAGCAGGACGATCAGGTTTCCAGATCCGCAGGGAGCTTGACTGGCCACCAATTGCCACTCGACCCCCTTTCGCATCAAAGGCGACGTCGGTCGCTCCACCTTCATGAGGCAGCATCGGCATCAGAGCATCTCCCTTTTCCGTGCTGAACAGATGTAGCCCGGCAGCCGTTGCGATCATGACAATGGATTCGTCCGAATCAAACGCCGCCGCAGTCGGCTGACCAGTCGTTGGAAGTCGAATCGGTTCATTCGAAATCTGTCGTACCACGTCGAGTCCACCAGGTTCGTCCGTCGAGAAGAGCCGCGTCGAATTATGGAAGTCCGTAATGATCATCTTGCGACCGGTGCTACTGAAATACACTCCTTTCGCCGCGATCTGCCATCCGACGGTTCCCTGATGGATTTCTTGACCTGTTTCGACATTCCAGGCTCGGGTCCCGAAGTCACCAACGGCAACCAGCGTCTTACCATCCGGGGCGAAAGCAAGCTGCCAGCAATCATCAAACGTCGGCAGTTGCAGGAGCCGTGGTTCCTGTTTTGTATTCGTCGAGTAAACATAAATCTGGTGTGCTGAGCCATGAAGGCAGAATCCCACGATTGCCACGTAACGGCCGTCGGATGAGATCGCAGCACATCGTACCCACCCTGTCGAATCCACTTTGAGAGGAGGCGTAACATCAGTGAACTTCAAATCGTCGCAGGACAACAGGAATGCGGCGAAAAACGAATGGACAAACACGCGGTTGTCCAGTGGATGGAACAGCGGCATCGCCATCGCGTTGGAATCAGCAGCAATCGGAGTCCCTATGGCGAGAGGAGATTTGGGCTTCGCCGTGACCCACGTCTTTACGACCTTTGTGGCAAGCGGAATCTGTGGACTGGCCGCTCGCGTGACCGCCGCAAAATGAGAACCGCTGGGATTCCAGGCAACCCGATAGACAGGTTCCCCCGACGCGACCTCATGCCACAATCGACCGGTCTTTGAATCACGGAGTTCAATTCGACCATCGGCCGACCCCGTCAGCAATTGATCTCCGCTCGGATGAAACGCGACCGTTGACAACGGTTCGGTGGAGTCGCAGACGGTTACTGCTCCGTCATCTCGCGATTTGAGATCCCAGACCGTCAACATCCCTTGTCGTGTCAGAACTCCGATCAGATCACCATCAGAGTTCCAGTCGATCGATTGTACCGAGTCGTTGTGTGGCAGCACGGTGCTGGAACGACCAGAAGTTCGCTCCAGCACACGAACCTCACCCAGGGCATTGCCGCACGCGACCCAGCGGCCACTGGGGTCAGGGCAGATCGAAGTTATCGCCGCCTTTCCTGCATTGATTGAAGAAATCGATAGCTTGGGATCGTACAAGTTACGACAGTGAATCGTTCCCTGATTTGTACCTGCCCACAATTCACTGTCATCGCTGGAAAACTGCAGTTCGGTTACGGAGTTTCCATTGTTCACAGGTTCGTGCCAGATGGCGTCGGAACTGGTACCTCCATTCTGGATAACAACCCCCGAAGGGGTGGAATTGGCAATTGCCGTCGTTCGTCCGTCTGCACTGTGAAAGACTTGCAAATGCTGCCATTTGGGGGGTCGGGGGATCTGACGAATCGGCTCTCCGGTCATCAGGTCGATGGCTTCGTGCTGATATGTCGAAACGAACGCGATGTTCTTGTCATCGGAAACCGTCAGTTCTGGACTGCGGATCATGACATCCAGAAGTCGCCCGTCGGCAAGATCCCAGATCAGATTGTGAGATTTAAACGATTTCTCGGGTGACACAGGATCGCCAAACTGCACAACCAGCCGCTGATCTTCACAACACAGCCATATTCGGCATGGGGTCGAAGGTGCTGACTTCGGCTTTTCAAGGACCAGGGGAGGCTTGGTTGAGTTGAGTTGTTGCAGCGACAACGTTCCATCGACACTTTGGGTCAGTCTGACGCGCTGATCAACGTCAACAATCATAACGGTCCCATCACCTGACCTGGAACAGGGTTCCTGTAACTGGTGCAGTCCCGTCTTCAGCGACAGTCGTAACCGCCTTCCGTGGGCGGTGTCGATTAAGACTTCGTCTTGATTCAATCGCAAACGCGGCGCGTTCCATCGATCGGTCGCACGAGCAAACGGAACCGCACCTGAATACCAATCCGAAACATGTGCTGGTAACCAGCAGCGGACAACCGGAAAGGGAAGACGCTGACGAAGAAGTCCCAATCGCTGTCTGAGATCGCGTTCAAGTCGTGAGGTTCTGGAATGTCGTTCTGCACTGGCCTCCGATTCTGATCGATCCTCTGCAGAAGCTGTGGCACGTGAATTCGTAGTCATTTCGGTGTTTTGTCGGAGTGCTTCGACCGTCCACGCAAAGGCATCAACCAGAATATGCTCGTCCCGGAAATCGGCGCCACGGTCTGAGCAAATCTGGACGGATTGTTCCAGCGCCCTCAGTTCCTGTCGAATCGACTCCTGCTCCTGGATCTCGGTGATGCGCTGCAGCTTTAGTGCCCGATCTCGCTCTTCGGCGAATTCACGTGCCGAATCGACGGCGTTCCGCCACATCCATGTCGTGGAAGTGATTCCCGTCAGAAGTGACAACACGGCAACCGCAGTAACTGCTGACAAAATTCGGTTTCGCTGAGCCCACCGACCAAGATGGACCAGCCACGACGTTCGCCGCGCCATGATCGGGTCGTGGTTTTGAAAGCGACGCAGATCATCGGCGAGTTCCTTGGCGGACTGATACCTTCGCGGTGGATCGGCGGAGATGGCTTTCATGATAATGGTGTCGATGTCGCGCGGGGTCGAGGGGTCGATCTGTCGAGGCGACACCGGATCGGAATGGACGACCGGTTCCAGCGGGTTCTTGCCGCGAGATTCCTCGTGGACCGGCTTCAGCATCAGCAATTCGTAGAGAGTCAGTCCCAGGCTATAGACGTCACTTCGCTCGTCTGCCCCGCTTCCGAAGGCTTCAGGAGCCATGTAGCGCAGAGTGCCAATCAAATCAAATGACTGCGTCAGTTCCATATCATGAAGCTGCCTCGCCAATCCAAAGTCCGACAGCCAGACAGTGCCATGCAGATCCAGCAGCAGATTTGAGGGCTTCACATCTCGATGAATGACTCCGCAATGATGGGCGTAATTCAGGGCATCTGCGATCTGTTCACCAATCCGGGCGACTGCGGCAGCTCGCCGAAATGGATGAGCATGGGCGAGGTCACTGTAGACATCACTGACCGCATTCTCATTCAGCGATTCCTGCCCAGAGGCACCGTCTGTCGCTTCGCGAAATGGACTGGCCGTCGACGTCGCGGGTGAGGATATTTTGTAACGTCTCTGCTTGAGAATCACGATCAGGCGATCCAACCCGATTCCCGGAATGTATTGCATCGCGAAGTAATGGATATTGTTTTGCAGGCCAACCCCATAGACTTCGACGATGTTGCTATGGTGCAATCGTGAGATTGTCCGGGATTCGCGTTGAAATCGCAGGACATCCCTCTCGGAGCGAAACAACGATGGCTTGAGGACCTTGACAGAAGTTCGGCGATCAAGAGACTGTTGGATCGCCTCATAAACGATCCCCATCCCCCCTCGCCCGATTTCACGTGTGATCCGATAATCGCCGAGCAATTGGCCCAACAGCGTTGTCGGTTGGTTGAGATCTACGCTTGCCCGATGGACGCCAAGATCCGCAAACGCCTTGTGGATCAAATCCAGGTTACAGGCGAATCGCGAGCGATAGTCCTCTGGCGTCGGAATCTCACCCGCTTCGTATCGCAATTCGAGTTCGATCCCCAGCAATTCTTCCAGGAATACGGTGCGGTCACCGGGATCCACTTCTTCCAGAAAGCTTTCGATCTGCGGCTTCTCGCCATTTCGCCAGCAATGCTCAAATCGTCGACACCATCGGTCAATGTGACGGGCTCTGACAATTGAGGATTCAAAACGGGGAGTCATACCAGTTTACTTCTGCTCATTCTGCCAAAGCACGCGGATCAGGTTCAACATGCGCTGGATTGTTCGACGCGTGTAGCCCAACTCGTGCGCGACTTCGTCATTGGTATACCCTTCCAGCTTGAGAACAGCCACCTTTTCCAGTTCCGGATCGTTGAGCAAATGGAACAGTCGCCGGTATTCGTCAGACAGAATGGCGTTTGATACTGGCCCGAGAAGTGTCGTCGGAATACGATCCAACTGGACCTGTCCCGATCGAGTTTCCCGGTCATCCTGCCGAAGATCTCCCCCACGCTTGGCCGCACCTTCCAGCTTGAGTTGGTCGTTCAGCTTACGAACAGTAAATGTCGCCAGGAGTGCCCACAGGTTATGCGGGTCATCCGGGGCGAAAAACTTCCCCTGCTGGACCGCTCGGCAAAAGGCATCGAAGGCCCCCAATGCCACATCCTCTTCATCGAATCCGCCCGGTCGACAGTTCTTCAAGCGTGCACGGGCCAATTGCAACATTCGTTGCGAAAATCGTTCCCACAACTTACTAGCAGCGTCGGGGTCACCCTGCTTCAGTTGTGAAACGAAAAGGACGACGGAACTTCCATCGACGGTCATGATTTTCCATTGAGGACGGTGTAGCCAATCGTGGAGAGTTCGGATTTCAATTCGAACTTCGACTTCGCAGGTTCTGGCGAAGCAGTTCGCAAAGTTCACTCAATTGCGTCATGTCAAACGTCGTCAGTTCGTCGCGGCTTGGCTCTGACACCCCGAGAATCTCCTGAAGGACTTTGATCTGACCGAACAATTCTCCCCGATTCTCGCCTTCCTTCAATCCTTCAATGCGACCTTCGGCCTTGCCTTCCGTACGTCCTTCGCTCAGTGCTTCCAGGCGAGCACTCTCCAGACGCGACACTTCATCCAGTTGATATTTCAACCGTGAAATATAGTTGTCCATCTGCTCCGGATTGTTCTTAATCACTTCCAGGACTCCTGCCCAGGGCCAGCGCGCACTCTGCGGCATCTTGGTAAGATAGGCGACTTGCGCTCTGCGGCGTAATCATGTACATCTTTTCCGTGTCTCGTTGAAAACGAC
>Ga0194055_10001216_pt1 | contig 20911 bp, 12 predicted proteins | sample SepL449m_MetaG_FD_155482 | JGI IMG/M metagenome (GOLD analysis project Ga0194055, IMG submission 155482) | Anoxic zone freshwater microbial communities from boreal shield lake in IISD Experimental Lakes Area, Ontario, Canada - Sep2016-L442-9m | ecosystem: Environmental > Aquatic > Freshwater >...
GAACTGTAGTCGGCGGTGAAATCCCGAATGAACGCCCTGACGCTCCAGCCGCTCGACCCACTCTGCAGCGTGTAGCTCGGGACGGTGCCAGTGAACTTCACGGCCTGGCCGGCGTAGGTCCCATCGGCCTGGCCGTAGACGTTGGCCTCCATGATCTTACTGCCCGTGGCGCCGGGCTGACCGCTGGGCGTGTACCAGTAGGTGCCGCTGTCGGCCACGTAGCAGGGGGCGAGCGTCACGCTCGTGCTCCCGGTGAACTGGGCACGAAGATCCTTCACTGGCCACGTTTGGCCGAACAGATACCCGCCGCCCGCTGACGGCGGGGCAAACACGTTCATGTAGCCGTTGGTCATCGTTCCGCTGTCGATCGTCAATCCCACGCCAGACTTGATCGTCAGGCCCTGCAGGCTCACCTTCTGTGAAATATCGCTGCGGAGGGTCATGGCTCCGCCGACGTCGACCGTCACCCTGGGTATGGTCGTCGAGCCGGCCCCAGCGATCGCCAAACTGCCTCCGGAGTTGACGGTGACCGGGCTACCCAACAGACCACCGGGATTCGACACGTTGAGCGTACCGGCCACGATCGACGTTGCCCCGGTGTAGGCGTTGGCGGCGTTGAGCACGACCGTGCCAGATCCGGTCTTGGTTACAGCCGCGGCTGCCGCGATCACGGGGTTGCCCACCGCCGCCTGCGAAAGGGTGCCGCTCGTCGCCGCCAGCGTGATCGCGGGGGGCGCGGCAGTCGAAACCCGGACGTAGTCGACCTGCATCGTGGCTGGAAACGGCGTGCTCGCGTTCGGACTGCCGACGTAGTTGCCGCCGACCGCCAGGTTGAGGAGCATGGAGAAGGGCTTGTCGAACGGTGCGGGATACGCGGCCCCCGAACTCCACCACAAGGTCTTTGTGGCGTAGAGCACGTCATCGACATACCACCGAATCGCCGGCGCCGCTGCCGTATCCCACTCCAGCGCATAGGTGTGGAAGGAGGAGATCGTCTGGCCCGCGGGGAGCACGCGAGTCGATTCGCTCCACGTGTTGCTCGGCCACGTGCCGCCATAGTGAATGGTGCCGTTGACGCGATCCGGCTGCTGCCCCCTGGCCTCCATGATGTCGATCTCGCCCGATGCGGCCCAGCCGCCGTAGGTTTCGCTGGCGGGCATCATCCAGATCGCCGGCCAGAAGCCCTGCCCGGTCGGGAGCGCAGCGCGAATCTCGAACCGGCCGCCGGCCTGGCTGAAGAGCCCTTGCGTCTTCAGCCTCGCGGATGTGTACGACTGCCCGCCGTAGTTCTCCTTGAGTGCCGTGATCTTCAAAGTCCCGTTCGACACGGAGGCGTTCTGGGAACGGTTCGTGTAGTACTGCAGTTCGTTGTTGCCCCAGCCCGTCAGGCCGTACTGAGTGCCCGTGCCGATATCGAACGCCCAGCGGGCCGACTCCACGGACGTCCCGTCGAACTCGTCCTGCCACGACATGTAGGGATAACTGGCGGCCCCGCCCGGGCTGAGCTGCGGCCACGACGCCACCACGGCCGCCGCAGCGAGCAGCAGCGGCCGGATACCACATCGCCGTCGTGGAGGCAGGTGAGATTGCGGCATGCTTCGCGCCCTACCCGGAAAACCAACCTTTAGTCTACCTCCGGTTGATTCCGTGGCACGCCTTGGGCGCATGGCCGTCAGTGGGCCATCCGGCGGGCCGCCAGGTCGTCCCGCATCGTGCGACACACGCCCTCGGTGAGGCCATAGCGGCTGAACACCGCCGCCAGCAGAAGGAGGCCAGCGGCCGGGATCAGGCTCATCATCAGGAGGATGCCCTCCTTCGCGGAATCGGAGAGGGCCACGTTCGGCTGATATCCGTAGCGATCGAGAAGAAAGCCCGCAACCGCGGCGCCGATCCCCATGCCGGCCTTCTGGGCGCAGGTGGTGGCGGAGAAGATGATCCCCGTCGTGCGAGCGCCAAACTTCCACTCGGCAAAGTCGGCCGTATCGGCGACAAGCGTCCAGTAGAGCGTGGCGTTGACCCCGGCGGCGAGCATGCCAAGTAGGTGGAACGTAAACACCAACCCGACCTGGTCCGGCAGGAGGCGGTAGAACGGGATCGCGGTCAGGGCCACCACCACCATGCTGGCGATGAAGGCGGCCTTCTTCCCGATCGCCGCGACCACGAACCGCGTCAGCATGGCACCGACGATCATGGCCAGGCCGCCGAGCAGGAAGTAGAGCGGGATCGCGGGAAACATTCCCAACACTTTCACGTCGTCCCAGCCCAGGTAGTTCTTGAGGTAGTAAATGCCCGCCGAGCCGCGGATCACGGCGAAGGTGATGTTCACGATGCCGTTGAGGAACATCATCAGCCAGTGCGGGTTGGCGAACAGCGTGCGAACATCGTCCATGAGCCGTGTCTTCTGCTCGGCAGGCGGCTGAATTCGCTCGCGGGTCGTCGCGAAGCAGATGAGAAACAGCACGACAGCGGCGATGCTGAAGGCCGCCACCGTGAGTTGGGCACCGCGGGCCGGATTGCCGCCGCCGAAGGTGACGATGAGCGAGAGAAAGCTGGTGTTGGCGATGATTCCGCCGATCTGGGCCAGCGACATCCGGTAGGAGTTGAGACTGGTTCGCTCAAGCGGGTCGTCGGTCATCACGCCGGAGAGCGCGCCGTAAGGAATATTGATGGCCGAATACGTGAGCATCAGGAGGTTGTAGGTCACCCACGCCCAGACGAGTTTCCGGGCCGGCGATAGGTCGGGCGTCGTGAAGGCGAGTACAAACACGATCGCCAGCGGCACGCAGAGCCAGAGCAGCCACGGACGGAAGCGGCCCCAGCGAGACTGCGTGCGGTCGGCCACGGCGCCGACGAAGAAGTCGAAGAAGCCGTCGGTCGAGCGGGCGAACAGGAGCATCGTGCCCGCCGCCGCCGCAGTGATCCCGAAGATATCGGTGTAATAATACATGATGAAGTTCATCATCAGCGCCCAGACGAAGTTGCTCGCCGTGTCGCCGAGGCCGTAGCCGAACTTTTCGACAAACGAGAGCTTCATGCCCTCGCGGGTGGTGGTCATCGAACGGGCTCCTTGGTCTTTCGCACGAGGCCGACGCGGACTGTCGCGATCCGGCCGCTGCGGGACAAAATATCCTGACTTGCCTGGGCAGGCAGGCGGTTGCCGGAGTGCACCTCCACCCGCCCGTCGGTGCGTTCAACCGTGACGCTCGGCTCAGCGGCCGGGCCGTAGACGACAGGCACCTGGCAGAACGTGAAGGCGAGGCCGCCATCTGGCACCGCGACGGCCCGCTCGAGCCCATCCGGCCCCAGCATGGCGAACTCGTGCGATGCACCGAACTCGGTGTCGTCGAGAAGTTGCGGATCGAATCGGAGGCAGCCGGCGTCGATGACGACGCCTAACTCGCCAAACCGGGTCAGGATCTCCTCCTTCACCTGCCCGGTCATGCCCGGCTGCTGGGCCCCGAGGTGCCGCGGCGTATGCGAATAGGCGTCGGTCGGAAACGCGCCGTATTCCTCCGGTGTCTTCCGGAACCCGAGGCCGTCACGGATCGCCGTGTAGGCGGCCTGCAATCGCGGCTTCGCAGTCGACGAAGCCCGGGCGTGGCACTCCTGAACTGCGAGCATCAGTTTCGCCACCATGTGCCAGTAGATGCTGCCGAGCCCTTCAAAGGCGAAGAACGTGCTGCTGCGGCCTGTGAACGAGGCGTGGTCGAACACCTTCTCCCAGAGCTCTTGGACGCGGGGCCATTCCGATTGGGGATGGCCCTCGGCGGCGAGCGCTGCCTGCAGGTCGCGATCGTTCGTCAAATCGCCGCTGAAGTGCGCGTCGCCCCTCGGATCCACGACCACCAGGTGAGTCGTGCCGGCGGCAACCCGGGCGGCGATTCCAGGGCACCGTTCCCGCCAGTCGGCCGGCAGGCGGTTGCGGTCCAGGAACGGCTGCAACTCGCGGTCAGCCTGCAGGAGATAGCTCCGCTGATCCGCACGGTAGAGCGGGCCCTGTCGCAGGGCATCGAGCAGGGCGATCGCCGCGTCGTCGTCGAGCAGTCCGCTCGACAGTGCCGCCACTTGCCCCTCCAGCATCAGATCCAGATGCCGAACCTCGAGCTTCTTATCCCCGATGACCAGCCGGTTGTAGGAGTGGACCATGCCGTCGTCGCGACGATTCGCCGCGATCGTTTCATCGACGACTCGCCGGGCAGCCTGGAGCAGGCCGCGTACGGAGCCGCACGCCGCGGCCGTCCGCTCCACCGACCCACCAGCGTAGACCGCAGCCCGATGGCGTTCGCCCGCCCTGCCGAGGGCCTCAAACATGGCGAATGGTTCGGCACCCTCGGGCATGGCGAGCGCCCCTGCCACCGCCTCCACCAGATCGGCAGTGGGACGCGTGAGATGCACATCGCCATCGTGTGCCGCGAAGAGCGCGTCGAGGAATCCAAGGTGCCGTCGGAGGTAGCAGACGGTGACGACCGACAGCCCCCAGCCGGCCAGCGCGTTGTTGGCGTCGTTCCACTCCGGCCGCTGGGTGTTGAGCCAGATGCCACCGCCTGGCACGAGGTTCGTGAGTTTCACGAGCGCGGGCACGAGCAGCTTCTCGGCCAGGGAGGTGAGCCGCGGCATGCCGTCGGCGTCCGCGACCGCCGCCCCGTCGGCCCCGACCTCCGCCATCCGCTGCCGCAGGCGGCGGTGCTCGGCCGAATCGAAGTCGATGGTATGACGTGGGTCGCGGAGGAGTTCGTCGAACCCCTTGATCCGATACGGGACGTTCACCGAGGCGTAGGCGGGTTCGTCGAGCCGCGCGGCAAGCTCGCCCGGCCGCAGCCGTTCGTGCAACTCGAGCAACCGCAGCAGGTAGACGATCTGGTGGTCACCCCAGTAGCCGATGTGGCTCCATGCATCGTGCGGATCCTCGACCTCCCAATCGACCCCGTCGCGGGTGATCCGGTACGGGTTGTAGCCGTCGGCGGTGGAGGCATTGAGAAACACCGCGATCATGGCGGGCAGGCAGGCTGGATGGCTCCAGGCGAGGGCCTCCCAGTTCTGGAAGATGTCCCGCCAGTTACCGGCGTACGAGAGCGTGGGCCGGCCGTCGCGGCCGCGGGTCGCGATCGTGAACCGATTCCAGGGGCGGCTCGGGTCGCCGTGCCGCCGGCTGAAGCAGATCGGGAGATACTCGCCAACGATCCTCGTCAGGTGCGGGTCGTTCCGCCCGGCAGCCGCCGCGACGAGTGCGTCGCGGTCGAGGTCGCCGAGCGAGCCGAGCCACTCGCGATGGCGGGCATGCTCTCCGGCGTTCCGCACGGCGACGTAGCGGGCGACGTCGTGGCCGGGGCAGACGTGCCCCGCGACGGGGATGCCGCCGCGCATGATGTTGAAGAGCGTGTTGGAGAAGTGGTGGGCGGTGACGGTGCGGTCGGCTGAATCCTGGAGACCGTCGGCGGCCGCGACTCGCTTTCGAATGCCATCCGCCTCGGCCCGCAGGCTCTCCACGAGGGAATCGCGGAGGCTCTCGCCACCGCTGAGTCGCTCGTGCAGGGCGACGACGGCCGCATGGTCGAGGCCCGTGTCGGCCACCGTGAACCACTCGATCGATTCGCCGGGTACGATGGTCGCCGAGTCCTCGACGAGAAAGCACCCAAAGGTTCCGCGGATCACGCCTGCGGCCGGTTGCACCGGATCACCGGACCGAAAGCGGTCGATGCACCGGGGCGACCCCGACCGCGTCGGTTCGCGATGCCCGACTGACCAGGCGACCGCGGCGCGGAGCGACTCGGCTGGTTGGGGACGGTCGCTGATCGCGGCGTTGAGGCACGACACGAGCAGGCCGCTACCGGCGAGGAACTCGTGCCGCATGTAGGCCGCGGCGAGGTAGCTGTACCGCTCGTAGGTATGCTGACCGACGCCCGGCGTGAGCATCTGGTGCCAGCCGTCGAGCACGCGGATCGACATCGGCCGGCGGCCCAGGTTCTTGAGCGTGCACCGGCGAACGACGCCAAACTCATCGCTGGCCGCGATCTGCCAGCGAAGCCTCAACCCGAGCGGTTCGTGCATCTCCTCGAACACGACGCCGGTGCCACAGACATGCTTGTGCAGATGGCGGCCACCGGCGGCCACGCCGCGACCCGGTTCCCAGAGCGTACCCTCCGCCTCCACGAGGCAGACGGGGCCGCTCGCCTCCGGCACGGCGAGGAGCTTGTCGACCGTCTGGTAGGGAAAGATCGCGAGATCGGGGTCGCGACGGCCAGCGGTCACGCCGCCGTTGCTGCCGAGAAACATCCACAGGTCGCCGTTGCCGACGATGTTCATCAGGAACGGCGGCAGCCTGTCGACGTCGCGAATGCTGACGTACGGCTCCCCGGCGATCGACGTGATCGCCGTTCCCGAGGTGGCGGGCGATCGTGGTGGCGCGTGAGGTGGTACGAGCAGCATGCCAACACTCTTCGTCAAGGACGTACGAGGAACGGCCAGTTGTCCACCGCCCCCGAGCCGTGTGCGTCGGTGACGGTGACGAAGAGCCGGTAGGCCCCGGGTTTCTCGGGAATGCGAATGTCTGCCGTCCCACGATCATCCGATCGCACAACCGCACCGGGAACAGACGGCGGCGGCTGCTCCGCGTCGCCCCCCTCGCGTCGATCGCGGCTCTCCTCGCGGACTTCCCAGCGGAAGGAGAGCGGGTCGTTCTCCGGGTCGCTGTAGCGGACGCTCACGTGATGCGACTCACCGGCGGCGAGTTCGCGGCCGGCGAATGGCACCTCCGCCGCGTCGAGGAGCGGGGCACGATTGGCGGGCCAGTCGCCCGTCCATGCCCGCGCCATCACATCGACCCGTGCCGTCTTCTCGCCAGACGGCAGGAACATCCCGAACCAGCTCGCAGTCGCCTCCTGCTTCTGCCCCCAGAGAAAGGCGTAGCTGCCAAGGCAGCGAGGATCCGCGGTGATCGCAGCCTGTGCCGTGGCGGTGCTCTCCGTCTTCTCGCGGCTGGTGGGTTCGATCGGCGCCTTCCAGGGCGTGTGCGGCGACTCCCACGGGCCGGGCAGACCAAACTCGGTGATGCAGTAGGGCCTCGTCCAGTTCTCGGCGCGGAGCCTGCCGGCCATTTCCGCCACGCCGGCATAGGCGTTGATGCCGAGGATGTCGATATCGGGGGCGTGTTCCTTGATGGCGGCCAGTTTCGCAGGGCTCACATTCGCCACCACCGTCATGACGGGATGCTTTGGATCGAGTTCCTTGATCCTCCGGGCGAGCCAGTTCACTTCCCGCCAGATGACGGCCTTGTCGCCGACACCCTCCATCTCGTTTCCAAGCCCCCAGGAAAGCACGGCGGGATGGTCCCGGTAGGCGATGACGGCGTCTTCGACCATCTTCCGCTGGCGGGCGATTGCGGCGGGGTCGTTCCAATCGAAGCCGTGCCGTTCGTGGCCGAGCCACAAGCCGACGGTCACGGCGATCCCGGCCAGATGGGCTCGGTCGATCATCCGCGCGCCGTCGATCGACTTTTCCACATCCTCGACGCCCCAGGTGCGGATCACGTTTCCACCGCAGGCGGAGAGCGCCTCGAGCGACCCCGGGCCGCCGGCACCCCGGATCGGAAACGGCGTGCCGTCTCGCGTCAACCGCCACCCCGACGACGGATCGCCCTCCACCGCCACAGTCGCGCCGCTGCAGACGTCCGGGCCCAGGAGATCTGAACCAACGACACTCAGGGCGATCATGGCGCAGACCAATCTGCGAACCACGTCCATGGCTGGAACTCCGGATCGCTCCACTACGGCACGCTCACGGCCTGGCCGTCCGAGCGGTGTCCGAGGCAGTTGAAGATCTCCGGGGCGACTTCGTAGCTGATCATGGCAACCGACCCGTCGGCGAATACCGCATTGATGCCGGCTGAATGCGCCGAGCCGGGCGTCATGAAGGAAGCCTGTTTCGGATCGGCGGCGGTTGTGGCGACGAAACTCGGGGAATCCTGGACCGGCGTGCAGAGCGTAGTGCGAATCGTGTCATAATCCCAGCCGGCCGACCACCCCTCGTCATCGTCGTTGTCTCCGGTCAAGTACGGCGAAATGAGCCGCTTCTCAAGGACCGTCATCGTCTTGCTCAAGCCATCTGAGATGTCCTTGGTCTTGCAGTTTGGCTTGTAGCCGAGTTGTTTGGCCGAACCACTCGTCACGAGGTAACTGCTGCGGACGATCACGCCTCCGAAGCCGGTGTAACTGCTGGCCCCAATTTCCGAAACACTTCGCGGGTTAAAGTCCATGGTCGCAGGTCCGATGCCCCAGTAACCATGCCCGATTGAGCAGCCGTAGGTGTTGGCCACCTCGCCCGTCTTGGGAGTGGCGCCTGCGATCAGCCTGTCGAAGGTGCCCGGCCTGGTGGCGTCGGCCTCGCTGCGGCTCTGCCCCGGCTGCACGGCGGCGTAGTCGGTGAGCCAATACGTAACGGGGCCGCTGATTCCTTGGGCGGAACTGCGGGAACTCTTGGTGTTGACGTAGCTCGTCGCCCCGCGTCTCGACGGACAGTTGAACGTGGACACTGACGAGTTCGCGATCTGCTGGGTGTTCGTGATCGTGGCGATGCTGCCCCCTTCCATAAAAGGCAGGATCTGATAGCCCCACGAAAGCCCCTGCTTGTTTGGCCCGAACGGCTTGCCGCCGCTGGAGTAGTCCTCGATCTTCGGATAGGGCGCAATACCACCGCTGGGAAACACCCGCGAGGCGCTCTCCGTCTGCAGGATGGCGAGGCCAGTCTGCTTCAGCTGGTTGGCGCACTGCGTTCGCCGGGCAGCCTCTCGGGCCGACTGCACGGCCGGTAGGAGCAGCCCGATGAGCGTCGCGATAATCGCGATCACGACCAGGAGTTCCACGAGCGTAAAGCCCTGCGGTGCGACCCGCATGCCCACCGCGCCGCGAACTCTTTTCAAGCGATTCATACTTAAAGACTCCTCGAGAAGAACCCCTACTCCCTGCGCCCTCGACACCAGCGATGCCTCAACCCGCGAAGGACTGTGACCGTCGACGGACGCGACGCCCGACCAACAGTCCCACACCAATCGCCACGGCCGCGAACGATGCCGGCTCCGGCACGGCAGCCACCGACCCGGCTGCGCCGACTCCGTTGTTGTAGTTCCCGGTGTCGTAGAGGCCCGTGTTGAAGAAGTCGGAGGCGTCGAGGACGTCCACCACGCCGTCGTAGTTGAAGTCGCCCTCCAGCCAAGTCGATGGAAGCCCGGTGTCGTATTTGCCGAGCGTCAGGAAGTTGCCCGCGTCGAGGATGTCGACTTGCCAGTCGATGTTGGTGTCGCCCGGGGCGGCAAAGGCGAAGCTCATCGAGCCGTTGCCGTTGTCGAGCCAGCCGACTGCCCGCGGAACGCTTGCGGCCACAGCCGCCGCCGCCGCGGTCGAGGTAATACCGGTTGTACCCGTCCACGAGCCGCCGGCCCGGCCGGCGACGATCGCCGTCACAAGGTCGACCGCGGTGAGGCCGGAGGCGACCGTGACAATGCCCCGACCCACATCAACCTTGCCCCCTTCGGCGGCGGCCGGCAGGGCATTGACGACCACGTTGCCCTTCGATGGCAGATCCGTGATCCAGACGTCCGGACCGGTCGTCTGAAAGCCCCACTGAACATGGTGGGTGGGATCGCTGCTCGTCGTCATGCTGACCGAGAAGGCACCGGTACCGGTAACCGGCACCACCGACTCGGTATGCGAGCTGTAATCAGCACTGAAATCCCGCACAAACGCCTTCACGGTCCAGTTGCCGGAGCCGCTCAAGAGCGAAAAGTTGGGCACGGTGCCACTGAACTTCACGGGCTTGCCGGCGAGCGTGCCGTCGGCCTGACCGTAGAGGTTAGCCTCCATGATCTTGTTGCCGGTGGCACCGGGCTGGCCACTGGGCGTGTACCAGTAGGAACTGGTGTCGCTGACGAAGCACGGCGCGAGCGTCACGCTCGTGCCACTGGTGAAGTTGGCCCGAAGATCGGGCACGGCCCACTGGCTGCCGAACTGATAGGCTCCGCCGGCGGACGGCAGGTCGGACACGTTCATGAAGCCGTTCGTCATGGTCCCAGAGTCCACCGTCAGTTGCACGACCGACTTGATCGCCAGCGACTGCAGGTTGACCGTCTGTGCGACATCGCTTCGCAGCGTCATCGCCCCGCCCACGTCGACGGTGACATTGGCCAGGCTCGTGGGGTTCGCGGCGGCGATCGCCAGCGTTCCACCGGCGTTGACGGTCACCGGGCTGGCCGTCAGGCCGGCGGTGTTGGACACCCGCAGCGTTCCACCGTTGATATTCGTTGGGCCCGTGTAGGGATTGGCGGCGTCGAAGACCACCGTGCCCGACCCCGTCTTCGTGACCACGATCGCGGACGGAATCGATGGATATCCAGCCTGGGCCTGCGTGCGGGTCGTGCCCGACCCGACGTTGATGAGGATGACGCTCCCGCCGCTAGGCTGCGTGATCACCTCCAGAAAACCGTTCGCGTTCGAGGCCGCTGGATTCGCATTCGTGCCGGACACCATGAAGCCCGACTGAACGTGGTAGCCCTGGTAAAAAAAGGTGTCTAGCGACAGCGAGAAGTTGCCCAGGCCCGTCAAGGGCTGGGACTGCGTGCCAACGAGATTGTAGCTGCTGTCGAAGAGCTTGATGAAGGCCTGTGCCTTGAACTCAGAAGCCAGTGAATAGGCGCTGACCGTGCCGGAAAAAACTGCGGTGTCGGTCGCCACCGTCGACTCGACGTAGGTATTGGCTTCCATCCACTTGTTGCCCCGCGGACCAGCGCCACCGTTGTTCCGCCAGAACGGGTCGCCAGGGTTGTTCGCGTAGGTGTTGTAGTTGGGGTATAGGTCGAGCACGTTGTTCACGATGTTCGCGCCAGTGCCGCTTCCATTCACCACCACGGTTTTGAGATCGCTGACGCCCCATGCGCTGCCGAAGATATACGCCCCAGTCCCAGACGGAGGCGGACTCGCACTCCACACATTCATGTAGCCCGTCCAGCTACCGGCGGTTGCCAGCGACGACGACACGCTGGCGATCGCCAGCAACACCCACACAAAACGAGCCCCACGCATGACTGCCTCCATTTGAGAAGTTGATAATGACATGTTTGATCTCTTGGACGTGTTGGCGACGAACATCGCCGCATGCAGACCCTACCGCCCCTTTATTCTCGTGCCGATCTGTTTCACCCGCGACCAATCGGTAGGCCGGCAATCTCAGGCCTCCACCTCCTGCGCCATCTCCTCGACCTGTTCTTCCCGCAGCATCCGCGGCCCGACCATCCTGCCCCCCTTGGCGGCCAGCGGAGCGGTCGTGCCATTCACCTCGAAACTGGTGGCGATCGTCCGCCGGCAGACGCCGTCGCGATCGCCCCTGGCAATCATGGTCGTCAACCAGTGGGCCGCCTCGAGCCCGAGCGCCGAGGCGTCTTGCGTCACGGCACTGAGCCGCGGCCAGACGTGGAGCCGGACGTCGCTGTCGTCGACGCCCACCAGCGATAGGTCACGAGGGACGAGGATGCCCCGCTCCTGGGCTCGCCGCATGATGCCGAGCGTGGTCATCGGGTTCGTGGCAAAGATCGCCGTCACCGGCTCCGGCAAGCCGAGCATCGCGTCGAGCACCTGTTCGCCGGCAGAAAACCCAGACGGCAACTCCATGACGAGCGACGGATCGAGCCTCAGGCCTGCCGCGGCGAGCGCGTCGGTGTAGCCGCGGCGGCGATCGGCGTGGTCGCTATCGGCCACATTGTGCATCGCGAGGCCGATGCGGCGATGGCCGAGGCCGATCAGGTGCTCTACGGCCCTGCGGCTGCTGGGATACGAGTCGGCGCGGAGGAAGTTCACCTCGGGCTCCTCGAACCGCTCCGCGATCACGATGCTGGGAAACTTTTCCGCGGCGATGTTCGTGATCATCGCCCGGTTGTGGCGAAAGCAGCGAAGCACCACGCCGCGGATGCCCTTTCGCATGAAGAACTGCGTGTAGCTCTCGTCGGGCGACTTGTCGCGACGGATGCTCAGGAGTTTGAGGTCGAAGTGATGCTCACCGAGCCCCCGCATGATGCCGCTGAGCAGTGCCGGCTCGAACGAGCCGTATTCGTTGCGAACCGGCTCGTCGGGATACGCCAGGGCGATCACGTTGGTGAGCCTGCGGCCAAACCTCGGCACGTAGCCAACTTCGTTGATCCGCGAAAGAACCCTCTCCCGCGTGGCATCATCCACATCGGGATGATTGTTGAGCACCCGCGACACCGTGGCCGGTGATAGGTTCAACTGCTTCGCGATGGCTCGCACGCTGGGCATAGCCCCTCCCCTCAGTCCGAGGCGATCAGCAGCGAAAACGCCGCCGGAACGCAACCGGAACTGTTTCATAACAGATCCTATGCCTGTCACCGGTTTCCGTCAACGTCCTGACTGCCGGCTGTCGTAAAATAATTCATGCTCATGGATGAGCATGAGCGGAATACAGCGTTATTTGGCAAGAATCGCTCGATCAGGACGGTGCGACTGGCGGCTCCTGTGGCTCCGCTGGAAGGATGATCTCGCTCGGATCTCACGCAGGAACTGTTCCGGTACAAATCAGAAACGCATCGCCGGATGGCCGGCGATGCGTTTCGTTGAGTCGTGATCCAGACCGCGACAACCGCAACAGCACAGTTCCCCGCCCGGGGCCAGGGGGATATTGGCCCCGGGGCAGGGAACCAGCGGGGTTTCAGGCGTTGGCCCGACGAATCATCCGCCGCCGCAGGGCGGCAGCCGCACACCCGCCGAAGGCAAGCAGGGCGTAGGTCGAGGGCTCCGGCACAGCGTTGATCGAGACGCCAACTGATCCGTACGACACGGCATCGGCAGGATTGGCGTTCAGCCCGTCCATGCTGAAGCCGACCTGCAGGAGCAAGCCTTGATAAGGAGTCAGGTTGGACGTCACCACGAACGGACCCGAGGCCGGCAGCGTGACCTGGTCGTTGAGCACGGTGGCATACCCATTATTCGGATCGAGCACCTTGATGAACGCCTTCGCGCTGTAGAGCCCGGTGTTGAGCGAGTTCGAGGTCACGGTGCCAGCGAGCGTGTAGCTCGGCACGGCAAGGTTTCCCGTCTCGACGAACGTGTTGGCGTTCATCCACTTGTTGCCCAAGGGCCCGGGCGTCACGCCGCCGTCGGAACTATTCGTCCAAAAGGCACGGGCGGCATTGTCGCCCCCCAGCGAGTCCGCGTAGGTGTTGAAGTTCGGCCGCAGGACGAGTTCATCACCGTTGATCGTGCCCGGGTTAGAGGTCACAACGGTCGTCGCGAGATCGGGCACGCCCCATCCGCTTCCGAAGATGTACGCTCCCTCAGTTCCCGAAGCGTTTTGAAAGACGTTCATGTAGCCGACCCAATTGCCGGCAGATGCGGTGGTGGCGGCGATCGCGAGAACCGCAGCGATGGCGAGAGATGAGGCCGACCGGAAGAAACGCGCGCACGAAGTAGCCATGAAAAACCCCTTGAAAATATCTAGGAAACGTGCCGCAATGGCGGCGTGCCGCTAGGCACGATCCCCCGTCCACTTCGACACTCCCATGCACATGCAAGCGGCGTGCCACGGCTCACAAAAATTGTGAGGCCGCCCTCGAGGCCACCCATGAAACGAATCGTAAAGTGATTTCTCGTATGGCTTTACGAACAAAAGACCAGGCTTTTTTCCCACGCACGCACCCCCTCATCATGGGACGGTTCCCCACACTGTTTCGCAATCTTTTCGAAATAGTTTCGCAGGAATAGCGAAATGGTTTCGCAAGAATGGCGAAATGGTTTCTCCGAAATGGGGAAACTCGTTGCGACTGACGTTTGCAACCCCCACCCCGATCCGCCGTTGAAAGGCCATGAGCAAATCTCTTCCACGCTCCCGCGTCACTTGCCCGCCCATCATGGGGTTCGTGGCACTGCTCCTCACCCTGCCCTGGGCATACGAAGCCCAGGGAGCCGAACAGCGGCCGGGCCCGCCGCGAAAGCCGACGATCACCGACACGGTCCGGGCGAACGTCTACGCCGACAACACGTTTTCGCTGTACGTGAACGGGGAGCTCGTGGCGGTCGATTCGATCGCCTTCATCCCCCACAACGTAGTTTCGGTCGACATCCTGCCGGCCTACCCCATGACCATCGCCGTGATGGCGAAGGACAACGCCGACCCGAAGACCGGCATGGAATACGCGAACACGAACATTGGCGACGCGGGGTTCATCCTGAAGTTTGGAGACGGCACCGTCACCAACGGGTCCTGGAAGGCCAAGTGTTTTTCCCGCGGCCCTGTAAACGGCGACACGCGAAACCCCCGGGTTGAAAACTCGCCGATTCCCGACAACTGGTTCGCCGCCGACTTCGACGACGGCAACTGGGGCCGGGCCCGGGAATACTCCGAGGCCGACGTCGATCCCAAACAGCCTTATTACGATGCTGACTTCACCGGGGCGAAGTTCATCTGGACCGACGACCTGAAGCTCGACAACACCGTGATCTTTCGGAAGACCGTCACGGCTGCCCCTGACGGTAAGCAGCGGCCCGACTTTCGCGGCTTGAACGACGTGGTGCCCGAAGGGCCGCCCAAGGGGGGCGGCCGCCGGCCACGGGGCCCGCCTCCCCCGGATCGACGCCCGCTGCGATGACGTCACCCCGCGCGATCGCCGCCGCCTTCATCACGCTGCTTGCGACCATCGCGACAGCGGCCGATCGCGACTCGCGGCCCAACATCGTGTTCATGCTCGCCGACGACCAGGGCTGGAATGGCCTCTCGGTGGCCATGCACCCCGAGATCGCCGCCTCACGGGGCGAGATCTTCCAGACACCCAACCTCGAAAAGCTCGCCGCTGAAGGCATGCGGTTCTCGAACGCCTACGCGCCGGCCCCGGTCTGCTCGCCGACGCGGATCAGTCTCCAAACGGGAAAGAGCCCGGCCCGGCTCCACTGGACGAAGGCGGCCCCGCCCGAGCCGGGGCACCCGCTACTCGAGCCGCAGCTCGTCAAGCAGATCGCCGACGGCGAGGCCACGATCAGCGAACTGCTCCGCCAGGCTGGCTACGCCACCGCCCACTATGGCAAGTGGCACATCGCCGGCGGCGGCCCGGGCCGGCACGGCTACCACGAACACGATGGAGACACCGGCAACGAGCAGGCCTATCAGTTCACCGACCCGAATCCCGTGGACATCTTCGGAATGGCCGATCGCGCGGAGAAGTTCATGGCGAAGAACGCGAAGGCCGGCAGGCCGTTCTTCATCCAGCTCTCCTGGAACGCGCTCCACGCCTCGGAAAACGCCCTCAAGGCCACGCTCGCGAAATACGAGCGGCTCACCGGCGGCTCTGGCGAGAAGCGAACCTCCACGGCCGCGATCACCGAGGACCTCGACACCGGGGTTGGACGGGTGCTCGATGCGATCGATCAACTCGGGCTCGCGGGCACGACCTACGTGATCTACATGTCCGATAACGGCTCCGGTGGCGGCGGCCGTCGAGGCGGCCTCAGCGGTGGCAAGGGATCGGTCTGGGAAGGGGGCGTTCGCGTGCCCCTGATCGTGCGGGGCCCCGGCGTGGCCGCCAACTCCTGGTGCCACGTGCCGGTGGTGGGCTACGACCTGCTCCCCACGTTCTGCGAGTGGGCGAAGGTGCCGAAGGCCTCGCTGCCTGCAGACATCGAGGGGGGCAGCATCGCCCCGCTACTCGCCCACGAGGGCCGCGGCGAGGTGCGGCGACCCCGCGAGGAACTCGTGTTTCACTTCCCGCACTACCAGACCGGCAACACGCCGCATTCGGCGATCCGCGTCGGCGACTTAAAACTGCTGAAGTTCTATGAAGACGACAGCGTGAAAGTCTTCAATCTCGCAAAAGACCTCGGCGAGCGGGACGACCTTGCCACCACAATGCCAGCCGAGGCAACGCGGTTGCGACAGCGGCTCGAGAAGTACCTCGCCGACGTCCACGCCCAACTGCCAACCGTGAATCCGCGATACGATGCGAACGCGCCGACTGCCCAGCCGCCAGCCCGCGGAGGCGGCGGCAAGGGGGGCATGAAGCGCGGAGTGAAAAAGGAGCGGAGGTGAGCCTCATGGATCATCAGGACATGCACGTTCGTGGGATTGTTGGGGTTCCGGGGCAACGTGGCGGGCGCCGGTCCGGGGCTGCCCATGCCATGTCGCCGGACGTTCGCTGCGGCCATCCTGGCCTTCGCTCTCTGCATGCTGGCTGCGCTTCGCCATCCATGGCTCCGCTGGCCAGCAAGCCCGGCTCCATTGGCACGGGCAGCCCCGGACCTATCCGTGGGGTGGGACGATGCAGCACGCTGGTGCTGCGAGTGGGTACGGAGAGATCGCTCGCAGTAGGCGTGCTCATCGCGAGCGTCCTTTTCGCCGCGCCACCGGCCATCGCCCACCCGTGGCATCGTCATCGAGCCGAAGAGACGACCGCGAGTGACGACCCGACTGCGAATAACGCCCGGGAGAGCGTTCCCTTTCGCCTCACCGCAGCCAAGAAACCCGTCGCGGACGCAACGACGGTCGACATCGCTGATGCGTTCACCCCGTTCGAAAAACGCGGTGACATCAAGACCCGTCGCGACGATCGCTGGTTCTTCGTCGAGTCAAACGGTGTCCCCGATCACCCGCTGATGATCGGCATCCGCTCCTGGCAGCAGCAGGTGCCGCTGCCGCAGAAATACGTCGGCGGCAACGCCTGGCAGATCCCGCTCAATCCCGTGCCGGCCGCGAATCCCGCGACCACGAAGGACCGGTTCCTCCGCGGGGCGATCGCCGTCGCCGTCAACGGCATCCCGATCTTCAACCCGCTCAACAACCGCGGCGAAGATGCCCTGGCCATCGGGGAACTCGACGACTACGGCGGCCACTGCGGCCGGGCCGACGACTACCACTACCACGTCGCGCCAGTGCACCTCGAGAAGGTCATCGGCAAGGGTAAGCCCGTCGCCTACGCGCTCGACGGCTATCCCATCTACGGCTACACGGAGCCCGATGGTTCGCCGGTGAAGAATCTCGACTCGTTGGGCGGCCACGAGGACGAGCACGGCCAGTACCACTACCACGCCACGAAGGCGTATCCGTATCTCAACGGCGGGTTTCGCGGCGAGGTGACCGAACGCGAGGGCCAGGTCGATCCGCAGCCCCGTTCGCAGGGCGTTCGCGAGGCGCTGCAGCCGCTCCGCGGGGCCACGATCGTCGGCTTCGAGTCGACCGGGGCGGCGTCGCGGAAACTCACGTACGAGGTGAGTGGCCGGAAGGGCACGGTCGAATACACCGTCAAAGACAGCGGCGCGGCAACGTTCACGTTCACCGACCCACAGGGCCGCTCGACGACCGAGACCTACGAGCCGCGGCAGCGCGGCCCCGGCGGGCCGGGAGGTCGCGGACCGGGTGGGCCCAGTGGCCAAGGCCCAGGTGGCCGGAGTGGACCGGGGGGCCGCGGCCCGGCCGGTCCTGAAGGTGGACCACCTCGTCGGCCACGGCCCGGCGAGGATCGTCCGCCCCCGCCGCCCCGCGATGGTCGTCCACCGCGAGCAGACGACTCACCGGCACCGCGGGCCGCTTCCGCTGCCACCGCGAAGCCGCAGGCCGATGGCCTGGTGGTGACGAGCCCCGCGATCGCCGCCGATGGCAAACTCCCCGTTGAGTTCACCTGCGACGGCGCCGGCATCTCGCCGCCGATCGAATGGAAGCCCGGTCCGCAGGGCACCGCCTGCTACGCCCTCGCGCTGTGGCACGAGGCGCCCGATCGCGTGAAGAGCTACTGGGTCGTCCACGGCATCCCGGCCTCGGCGACGTCGCTGCCCAAGGGTTCACGATCGGTCGGCACCACCGGCCTCAACGACAAGGGCCGCGCGGAATACGACCCGATGTGTTCGAGGGGCCCGGGCGTGAAGCAGTATCACATCACCGTCTACGCCCTGTCGGCTCCGCCGAAACTGCCGGCCGGCGGTGTTGCCCGCGAGGCCCTCCTCGCGGCGATCGAAAACACGACGCTCGCCGAAGGCACGCTGACCTTCAGCTACGAACGGACCTCGCCATGATCGCGGTCCGCGGCCCGCTGGTGCTCGGGCTGCTCGCTCTGACGGGGCTGATGGCGTCTCACTCCGCCGCCGCCGAGGCCCGGCGGCCGCCGAACGTCATCTTGATCCTGATGGACGACATGGGCTGGCGCGACGTCGGCTTCATGGGCAACACGTTCGTGGAGACGCCCCACGTCGACCGGCTGGCGAAGCGGGGCATCGTGTTCACGCAGGCCTACGCGTCGGCCCCCAACTGCGCGCCGACGCGGGCCTGCCTGATGTCGGGGCAATACACGCCCCGGCACGGCATCTACACCGTCGTCGATCCGCGGCAGCCGCCGGGGTCGCCCTGGCACAAGCTCCAGGCGGCCCACAGCGAATCTGAACTGGCCGCCGACGTGGTCACGCTCCCCGAGTCACTGAAGGACCGAGGCTACGCGACCGCGTTCCTCGGGATGTGGAACCTCGGCCGCGGCCGCACCGGCCCTGTCACTCCTGGCGGCCAGGGCTTCGACACGGTCGTGTTTCCGGAGAACCTCGGCTTCGCGAAGGACGCCTACTTCGACGCCGATGGCAACCAACTCTCCGGCCGGCTCACCGACGAGGCGCTCGCCTTTATCGAGAAGCACCGCGGCGATCCGTTTTTCATCTATTTCGCCGACCACGCCATCCACGCCCCCTACGATCCCGAGCCCGCGCTCCTCGCGAAGTACGAGCGGAAGGCGGCCGCCGCCAACGACCGCCGCAACGATCCCGGGCAGGCGGCTACGATCGAGGCGGTCGATCGCAACGTCGGCCGAATCGTCGAGCGGCTCGCCACGCTTGGCCTGACCGACGACACGCTCGTGATCTTCACGAGCGACAACGGTGGCACGTCGCACTCCACGCCACCGCTCAAGGGTGGCAAAGGGGAACTCTCCGAAGGAGGCATCCGCGTGCCGCTCGTGGCAGCGGGCGCCGGCGTCGCGAAACCGGGCACGACCTGCGACGTCCCGGTGGCGAGCGTCGACTTCTACCCGACGCTCTTGGAACTCGCCGGCGGAAAGACATCCGCCGGCCAGACGCTCGACGGCACGAGCCTCGTGCCGCTGCTCCGGGGCGGGAAAGCGCTCCCCCGCGAGCGGCTCTTCTGGCACTTCCCCTGCTACGTCGGACGGGCCACGCCATCGAGCGCCGTCCGCGAGGGCTCCTGGAAACTCGTCGAGTTCTTCGAAGACGGCGGCCGCGTGGAACTCTACGATCTTGCGAACGACCCCTCCGAGGATCGGGACCTGTCGCGCGAGATGCCCGACCGGACGGCCGGGCTCACGAAGACGCTCAGGTCCTGGCAGCGAGAGACGGCTGCGGCGATCCCGCGCGAGGCCAACCCCGCCTACGACCCGCAGGCCGACCGGCCCCGCGGCGGAGCGGGTGGCGGAGGAGGTCGCGGTCGTGGTGGCCGAGGCGGTGGACGTCCAAGCCCAACGCCGTAAGGCGTGGGATGCGGCCAACACAGACGCAGCATCCTCTCGACCGCGCCCGAGGCCTTACGGCCTTCGGCTTACACGGGCGGCCATTCCCCTGTCATACAAGCCCACCGCCGTAACTCCTTGCGATCTCGCAAGAGGCTCACTGCAAAGCACCCGCCGTCAAAACCGGGTTTGGTGATATCGGCGTTTTTGAAGTACACTCCGCTTGAGGCGGTTCACATTGAGGCATATGTATCCCATGCTTCGCACGCTGCGGATTCTGATCATCGGCGCGGCCGCTCTGGCGACCGTTCTTGTTGGCCTCCGTGAATCGCTCGCCGGTGTCCTGCCCTCAGGCATCGTCATTCGCTCGGTCGACGGCGACACCTACGACGGTAGCCGCGAGGATGACTCCGGCACGCTGTCGGAATCCGAGCAGGTCGAGGAAGACGACACCGAGGAGCAGGAGGGGCGAGAGATTCATCTCTTCGCCACAGCTGCGCCGAAGTGTGGCCTCGACTCGCCCATCCTTCTGGCGTCGCTGCCTTCGCCCTTCTCCGCGACGAAGTTGCGGTGCTGCGCGACGCACGTCCGCGGCCCACCGACGACCCGCTGACGCTGACGGCCTGCTGTCCGTCTGGTCCTGCGCCCCTGGTTCGTCGACGCCCCGCATCCTTGCGGTTCGTCCATCCTGCCCCGATTCTCCGTGCCCGCGTCCCATCCGGCTCTGCCATGAACACGCCCCTGCACACCCACTCTGCCGGCGACCTGTCGGCCCTGATCGCCGAGGCGGCCCACTACCTGCCGGCCCAGGGGCCGATCGACGTTTTCATCCATCACAACACGCTGCACGCCTTCGAGGGCCAGCGGTTCGAGGACGCGGTCGTGCAGGCCGCAGCGATGTTCGACACGGAGCCGTTCCTGCCCGAGAGCCGCTATCGCGAGGAACTGTCTCGCGAGCGGATTCGAGTATCCGACATCGACGCGGTGCTCGATCGTGAGGATCGCGACGTGCTGGCCGCACCGCTCGCCGGTGGCCGGCTCACGGTCCGTGATCTCCACCGCGCGCTCCTCCTCCATTCCGTGCGACAGGAATCCGACACCGCGGTTCGCTGGACGCTCACCGAAAGCAATGTGCTTGAGCGGCTTCGCGACGACCTGCCCATCACCACCCGCCGACGGCTGCTCGCCGACGAGGCCGACGCCGACGGCCGCCACGATGGCAAACGCCTTCCAGACGTCGATGACGAGGCGGCGCGGAAGGTGACCTACACGCGGACGCCCGCGGGCACTCAAGGACAAGAGCGACGGGTGTGCAGCGAACTGTGGCACGCATGCGTCGAGGCCGTGGCGGCGTCGCGTCCGGCCCTGGTGAACGTGCGGCCGCCCGTACGGCACCGCGATCTGATTCGTGGCGTTCACCCGACGATCGACACC
>Ga0194055_10001217_pt1 | contig 20903 bp, 15 predicted proteins | sample SepL449m_MetaG_FD_155482 | JGI IMG/M metagenome (GOLD analysis project Ga0194055, IMG submission 155482) | Anoxic zone freshwater microbial communities from boreal shield lake in IISD Experimental Lakes Area, Ontario, Canada - Sep2016-L442-9m | ecosystem: Environmental > Aquatic > Freshwater >...
ACGCCCATGCGTCAATGTTCAGATCTGCGTCCCTCAAAACGGCTGCCCAACAGTCTGCGTGACCCGTCACGGCAACAAGACCCGCTTTGATTATGGCAAGTACGCCGTCGACGTCGTGTCGATCAACGGCAAGATTGTCGTGGACTACGACGACTGATTTGTTGAGCGCTGAAAAATCTCGAAGCCGAACGCCCATTCGGTGACATATCCGGCCTCGCGCAATTGCGCGAGGCCGTTTGCATTGCTGGCAGCGAAATTTCAATTCTGGCCGCGTGTCACACAGCGATGTCGGATGGATTGAGTCCCGTCACGGACAACACGGGAGGGCGAGGCGGCGAGGCTCCCGCCGAGCCGCGATCAGGTAGTGATGTCCGACGCCAAACGGTTCGGCAGGAGCCTCACCGCCTCACCCTCCCGTCTTGGTGAGCCGGCTCGCTGGGTCAACAAGAAACATCGCAAACTTATAACTTACTGCAGGTTACGCGATTTTTGACTAATCCCAACGGCGGTGTTTTCCAGTCCAGTGATTGCGAACGTGTGGAATTCGCCACAATTTCTGTTGTTTTTCGTCATCAGCATGATGCCGATTTGCCTTTCGGCAGGCGTGAACTAGGTTTCAGCCGCTACACGCCGAAATTACGGCATTTTTGCTGTTTCATTGACGAGGATACGGGGCATGGACTTACTCGACTTGAATGGGCTGAATCTGATTGCCTGGGGAGTGGCCTGCGCCTGGGTCATGATCGCCGTTGTTTATATTGCGGCCTGCCGAAGTCAGTCGTCACTGCGACCGTTGACAGATGCTCCGCCAGCGTCGGGTCTTCCGAAACTCAGCGTGATCGTTGCCTGCCGGAATGAGACGGCTTGCATCGAAAACTGCATCCGTTCACTGTTTCGTCAGGACTATCCCGACCTCGAAGTCGTTGCCATCAACGACCGAAGTACTGATGACACTGGCGAAATCCTTGACCGTCTGGCGGTGGAATTCTTCAATCGATTGCGAGTCGTCCATGTCTCGATGCTGCCTGCGGGCTGGTTTGGTAAGCCACATGCCCTGGAGCAGGGATTGAAGAGTGCCACGGGAAGTCTGGTCTGCTTTACAGATGCCGACTGTGAATTCCTTGCCCCATCGGCATTGCGTACCACCGTAGCAGAGATGCAGCGCGGCGAATTTGATTTCTTCTCGATCGCAGCCAAGTACACCATGACTTCGTTGCGCGAATGTGTCACCGTTCCGTGTTGTTCTGAGGCCATTCTGGCCTGGCTGCGGCCGGAGCGTGTCAGCGATCCTCGTTGGCCGGATGCCTTCGCCAATGGCGCGTTCATCATGGTGCGCAGAACTCCCTTTGAAGCTATTGGCGGATGGGGTTCTGTCCGTGCGAAAATCAGCGAAGACCTCGAACTGGCACGCCTGGCAAAACACTCTGGATTGAAACTGGGTGTGGCACAAGGTGACGGTTTCTATCAGACCGGTTCCTATGGAACCCTGCGAGAATCGTGGAATGGCTGGAGCCGGATCTTCAACGGAGCACTGACTCCCTCGCAACTCGCGTTCACGCTCTGCCGTATGAGTATCCTGTTCGTATTGCCGCTGTGCGCGATGCTGTATGGTGTGGCAAATGCATTGCAGACCGGAAGCATCGAGTGGTTGACTCACGGTGCTGGACTGGGATTCGCAATCGCGTTCAGTATCCGCAGTGCCATGGACCTGATCGTCTTTCGATTGGTGGGAGCACCAATGGCATCTGCTTTGTTAGCGCCGCTCGGTCGCCTGTTTGTCATGGCCGCTTCAACGCGCGCCTTGCTGTCTCATGCGGGCCTGGTGAGGACTCACTGGCGTGGTACGTCATTTGTCTCCGGCCGAATGATCATGCCGGAACAGGCGAAGGCTTAGCACCGTATCCCAACGATTCCAACATTACCGGTTTTCGACCTGCAAGCAACAATCTCTCGACGGTCTTGACGATCTGGGGCAGGAACCCGCGTTCCAGGTCCAGCGGATGCAGGACGACACAGGGCAGAGCCCGTTTTCGGAACCGATATTGAAGTTGCCCCAGTCTGTACCCGGCACGGCACAGCAGGCGGATCGGCGAAACGTCCCAGACCCAGGTTGCCAAGGGGAGTCGTTGCCCGGTTGACGTGGCGACTTGACCGTATCCTACGGTGTAATGGATTCCGAATTTCGCCAGGCGATCCGGTGTGGCAAACCCGATCTGGTACGTTGGGGCGATGAATCCACTGGCTGGCTGGCCCATCCAACGCTCGAGAATCTCCTGCCCCGCTTCCAGCCGACGGTCTGTTTCCGCAGGATCCAGTCCGTTCATTTCGTCCTTGCCGTCTGCGATCTTCGACCGAAACCCACGAGTTCCCGGCCGGAAGTGTTCGTATCCATGCAGCAGAATGTTCGCGTATTCGGCCTGGACCCGGTCCAGAAATGGTCGGTCACTTTCTCCGAGTGGAACTCCCGCCCAGCAAGGGACGACAGCGGCCGACATGGCATTTCCAATCAACGGTGCCATCGCCTCTGTAAACGTAGCAACATGCGAGTCGTAGATCGGAGCCACGTCATGCAGCATCACACAGAATGACCGCGTAACGTCCAGATGTTGAGGATTCTCTGTCATGGTTCGTCGTCAGCTATCGCACCGAAATGCAAGGAATATGGCTTCTGATTGGATTGGTCATGCTGGATGCAAAAAGCGCATGGAAAGGCATCCAAGCCCCTTCATCGGCTCAAGATCATCGCGACTTCGACAAATGTGAAATTGTGAGGGTTGTGACGTTGCGTCGGGATACCGAGGGGGCTGAGAGGAACTTGCCCCATGTTTGCCAACTATCTTGCCAAAAAGAAGAGACCTTCGGTCGAGTGTTTCGGCGGGGTTGGCGGTCAGGAGACCCGCGCCGAACAAGTATCGAAGGGATGACTGCGGTGAACTCGTAGTTTCTTCATCGTTCTGCCCCCATCGTTCTGCCAACGGTCTCACAGAAAAGAGGAGACCTTCGGTCGGGCGTTTCGGCGGGGTCAGGAGACCCGCGCCGAACAGAGTCGGGAGACTCGGCGAACAGACAGACCTGGGCTGAACTCAAGGAATGCCCTTTCAGGGGGCCTCGACCGTTGGTACAAGACTCGGCACTTTTAGACTCGCGGATTGAATGGCTCAAGGAATCGCCAGAATGAATCGCCCCGTTTCGGCACGCCACAGCACTTTCCTGCTGGCGCTCGCCTTTATCGGATTCATCAGCCTGGGACTGCCTGACGCAGTCATCGGGGTGGCGTGGCCGTCTGTTCGCGACACCTTTCGGCTGCGTCAGGAAGCCATCGCCCTGGTCCTGGTGATCTCTGGTATCGGGTATCTGGCGAGCAGTTTTTTTGCGGGTCGATTGATGCAGACCATGGGGATTGGCCTGGTTCTCGCCGCGAGTACCGGACTGGTGTCGGCCGCCATGTTCGGATTCGCGTACTCACCACTCTGGATCGCGTTCCTCTTTTGTGCGTGGGTGCATGGCCTGGGATCGGGTGCGATCGACTCGGGGCTGAACGGCTACGCAGCCCACCACATGTCAACGCGATCGTTGATCTGGTTACATGCCTGCTATTGCTTCGGGGCGTTGATCGGCCCGGTTCTGATGTCGAGTATCCTCGCCAGTGGTCGCCACTACAGCACGGGTTACTCGGCTGTCGGTGGGATCATGCTGGCGATGTCCATTCTGTTCCTGATCACTTATCGATCCTGGGGTGAGATCTCTTCGACTTCGACATCGGCGGAGACGACAACCGAATCGAAAGTACCACCGCTGCGTCTCAGGATTGCCTTGAAGTACTTTGCCGTCTGGCTTCAAATGGCAGTGTTTTTCTTGTACACCGGCCTCGAAGTGACTTTCAGTCAATGGACATACACGGTCCTGACAGAGTCTCGACATGTCAGCCCGGTGACGGCTGGTATTGTGGTTGGTGTTTATTGGGGCTGTATCGGTATTGGACGCATTATCTCAGGGATGATCGCCGACCGAGTCGGGATCGATCGTCTGCTACGTTACTGCTTGTTGTGTGCAGGGAGCGGAGCGATCCTGATTGCGTCGCGACTTCCCATTGAAGTAGCGTTCTTGGGAATATCACTGATTGGCTTGGGTCTGGCTCCCGTCTTTCCGTGTCTGATGTCTCGAACACCACGTCGCCTGGGGACTCAGGTATCGACTCATGCCATCGGTTTCCAGGTCGGGGCCGCAATGATCGGAGCTGCGGTCGTTCCTGGCACCCTGGGGGTCATGGCAGGGATCGGAGGACTGGAAATGGTTCCGCTCGGCACGGTGGTTCTGTTTGGTCTGCTAGGATTGCTCCACGAGCGACTGATTCGTCTTCCCGACGTCGGTGCGTCTCAGGTATAGCAAAACCAGAGCAACGCGCCGCGTCGCATGGGCGTCAGCGCACGGGCGATTCCTGGCATGAATCCATTCTCATTGGAATGAGGCGACACCTACATCCAATACAGAAAAGCCGACCAGATCATCAAGTTTTGGCCCCGAAAAATCGTAACCCGCGTGGGATGCCAAGTGGCTACATTACGGATGTTTTGATCGCAGATGATCCTATTCTGCGAACGTTACGACTAATTCTGACCAGGCAGGAACTTCTTGAGCTTTCCTTTGAACAGGTCATCCACCTTGTTTTCCAGAGCACCTTCCAGCGCCGTTCCGCCAATTTGTGCGGCCAGTTCACCCAGGATTCGAGTATCGATCTGTGGTCGAGTCAATGTGCCGCGTACAGGAATCCGGATCGATTTTCCTTTCAGGTTCGCCAGCAGCTTCTGATCCTTGACCCAGTCGTCCAGGATCGCGATCTGCAGCATGTAATCGATCGTCTCATCCATTCCAACCGAACCGCTTGACTGGATCTGGCCTTCGCCGATGGCAAATGTCACGTTCTCGTGATAGACGCGGCCTGCTGCTAATTTGAAGGGGATTGCCTGCTCTGGCATCTGCATCCAGACGCGATCTCGTGGAGCGGCTCCAACCGGCTTACGTTCAATCAACGATTTGATCTGGTCGTACATTCCCATCACCTGCAGGGCTGCTCCTCCTGGACGAACTTGAACGTGATGGACCGCCAGTGCCCCTGCCATCTGTCCCGTCATCGGTGCGGAAATTGGCAGGACACTTCCTTCGGTGATGTCGAGAGAAAACTTTCCGTCGATTTGCGTGGCATCCGCCAGCATCGGCGTGACGTATTTCAGCCAAGAATCGCACAACTGCGGAGTGATCTGAACCTGATCCAGAACCTTCTCGGTCGGCAGGACAACGATTGCCGGGTTACGATCAAACCGGACTTGCGGAGTCAGGTGCATCTTGCCACCCGCCACAGTGGTTTCAATCGGAGCGAACTGGCAGACCCCTTTCTCGATTCGAGCGACAATTTCAGCCGGACCGACTTCCAGACCTTCCACAATTGCCGAGTCCCATCCGATCCCTGCCTGACCAGCGAGGTCCGGCACGATCGGGGTACTGGTGTCTGGAAGACCGTTAGGAACAGTTGCAGGGGTTGACAAACTGGCCAGCGATCCCTTGATCGTGAACGGCCGCTTTTGTTTTCCCTTCAACGTGACAGACTTTCGCAGGGCGTCCGTCATTCGTTCTTCGACCAGATCCCAATCATAGGTCAACTCCCCTTGCAGGTCGGCACGTTGTGCACTCGAAAGTTCGGCCAGTGTTCCGTGCACACTGACACTCAAGCAAGGGGTCACTACAGCAGCGGTTTCCATTTTCAAATTGTCGGCTGTCAGGTCATAGACCCCTTTGGCAATCAGCTTCAATTCGGGTTCTTTGTACATCGCTACCCATTTGGGCTGTTGACCAGACGGTGCTTCATAATCGTAAAGAACCAGCTTGTTGACAGTCGTTTCTGAGTCGACAGTGATGACAGAATCTTTCTCGATCAAGTGCGCATGACCTTCAAAGTTTCCCTGCATGTGGTAGACCGGATGAGCGATCGCAAGGTTCTTCCAGCGCGAGAGCTTGTCCAGGTCACCTCGATAAACAGCTTCACCGGTCACTCGTTCCAGTTGACCATCCGGCTTGAGAGCCAGAATCAGATCGGTCACACGGCACGAGACGGCCGTTCCCGTCAACGTCGTCTGTGGCGATGTCCATTCGTTCCGTGCGAGCACAAAAACACCCGCCGTATCAAACTTCAATTGAGTCTCTTTGATCAGCCATTCCGGCCCCTGAACATCCAGATTGTCGATGGTACCATTGAATTGAGTCAGGTCGATTTGTTTGGGGTCGACAGTCACAGTGGTGTCGATGTGAGCGATCCCCGCGACCTGCCAGCCTTTGACGTCAACGAATGGCCGCAAGCGGTTCTGCCATGTGGTCAAATTACCAACAAGCGTCGCTTTGACGGGCCAGGCAATCTCTTTTGCTGTCAGATCGATCTCTTTTTCAAGGCTCGACACCAGCGTGTCCACACCCGCTGTCAGTTTCAGTTCTGCTGATTCGATCCGCTTCAGTGTGTTGTCAGCGGTCGTATCAGCGATCGCCTGGAGAGTCATCACCAGGCGTGGTTCCTGCCAGACAATCGTCTTCGAAACGTCCCATTGAAAGTCATCGAGCTGGACGGCGGCAGCGATTGAAACCTGGTCGTCCTTGATCCGCCGGATCTCACCCTGAGATTTGATTTTCCCTGCCAGTTTTTCCAGTCCGAAATCGACGAAGCGCTGCAGGTTTTCCTCCAGACGTGTCAGGTCGCCGGTCGCAGTGAACTTCGCCGCGGTCATTGTTCCCGCTCCGGCCAACTTGAAAAAGTCTGACTGGCAGGCGACCTGATCGACCGTGATGACGCCATCTGCCCGATGGGCCAGCATGCTCAGTTTCAGAGGCTCCTTCCACAGAACCATTTCGCCACGATTGCGAGCGGTCAGATGGTCAACCGTCGCATCGGCCGCCCAGTTCCGCTGGCCGCCATTGGGGGCTTCGCTCTTCAAGCTCACGTCCAGCCGACCCGCAGTAATTTCCGTCCCCTCACGGACTCGCAAGGTGTTCGGTAACAAAGCCGCCAGCTTCTGCAGATCGACGAAACCGCGAATCAGGTAGTCTTGTTCACCAAGGATGGATTGCAAGGCGTCGACCGGCGATGTGGAATTCAGACCTGCCAGTGGGATATCGCCTGTGGCGGTCAGTTCGCCGACTTCGGTTTGAATCTGCGCCTTGTCCATCGACAACCGGCCTTGCAAAGCGGCCAGGCGTCCGGCCACGGATGTGGTCGCCAGTTTGACGCGATCCTGCTTTAACGCAGAGATCCCAGCGAGGACAAATTCACGTAGTGTCACACGACCATCCCAACTCCATTCACGCTGTGTCCAATCGGCATTCGAGTCAGCCAGATTGACCTGGCTGCGTGCATCGGCATCGATCACCCCTGCGAGTTCCGCTTTCGGCTCGAACCGAGCCAAGGCTGGCAAAAACTTTTCCAGTCGCCAGGCTTCAGCCTTCAGCCGAATGTGCTTGGAACCGGGAGTCATCGCCACGCCATCTTGAGTCGGCTCGTTCCCGAACCGAAACGCCATCCAGTCCTTCGGAGGTTCCAGAGTGGCTTCGTCCTTTGAGGGGACGTGACCGATCGTCAATTCCACTTCTTCCGGTGTTCCCCGCTTGCAGACAACCAGGAGTGAGACCGGCGAAATGTTTGAAGTGAGTGTTGCGACTTTGTGATCGAGCGTGATTTCGGCATTCTGGATCACCAGTTCGAAATCGGGAATCGGCGCGGAACTCGGCGGACCGCTCGCCATCTTCGCCAGGATATCCTCAGCATTGGAGCCGTTTGGACGGAAATCGACGAACACTTTGGGCTCGACCAGTTTCAACCGACCGAGGTTGGCCTGACTGAGTGCCAGTTTCCACAAAGGCTCGCTAGTCGAGAATTCCTTAACTTCTAGAAATGGATGACCTTCGGCATCTTCTGCTTTGAGATTGTTGACGACCACTGGCTGCAGCCACCCCAGTGAAGCAGTCCCGATTTCGACGGTCCCTGGGTACAGCGGAAACAGTAATTTGGGGACTTGCTGTTTCAGCGAAGTCTCGGCCACGATCATCGGGGCGAACCACAGAGCCACAACGAGACTGCAAATGAACAAGAAGAACAAACGACCGAGCCAGCGTCGACGAGGCTTTGCCACGGGAACGGGTGTGACGGCAGGCGAGGCCTGACTGGACGGCGGTTGCGGAAGTGCTTGCGACATAATGAGTTCTGCCACTAAAGTGAACGGACACGCTGTTCGCAACCTGATGTGAGGTGCTCAGCGTTCCCTCATCCTCAGCAGCAGTCGACATTTGCCATCAACGGAGTCTGTCTTCTGGCACGTGGTTAGTGAAAACGAACGTCGTCCAGAAGGAGGGGTCAGACCCCGTTGATGGGAAATGCGACCACAGGCGACAGCCGCGCGGATAATAGACAAGAGTGGGAATCAGGTCGACGGCAATTACTCGTCGCCAGCCGGCCGTTGGCGTCCTTGTTTGACTTCAGTTCGCTGCCGCTTCGATTCAACGCGGCGGCGTTTGGACGCTTTTGTCGGCTTGGAAACTCGACGCGGTTTCGGGGCAGTGGCGACGGCCAGCAGCATTTCGCGGAGTTTTTCCAGGCAGTCATTCACGTTCTTCGGCTGATCTCGAAAGCGTTCGCTGGTCAGGACCAGATCTCCCTCGCCCGTCAATCGCGTGTGATAGGCCGCTACAAACCGATCTCGCACATCAGCGGGAATTCCTGCGGATGTCAGCACTGGCCAGCGGAGCATGACCTTGGAGTTCACCTTGTTGACGTTTTGTCCTCCGGGCCCGGAACTGCGCGCGACCCCCCAGTCGAATTCACCGCAACAAACGCGGATTCGCGGAGAGACTTCTAAGATTTCGGTATCTGCCGGAAACATGATATTCTTCTCTGTCGACTCGAAATGCCGAGGTCAGTGAGGGATGGCTCCAAAAATTACGTGGATCTTATCAAGCGGATCGGGTGCAACGTCTGATCGTCGTCTGTTTCGATACAAAAGGCTACCTCACAGGAATGAACAGCCCGACAGAAGTGCATTCGATAGTCGTGGTTCGCTCTGCGAACCAACGCAATTCCCTGTTCCAACTCGACGATGAGCTTCACTTTAAGAAGTCGTTCTGCCCGTAAGCGTTGGTTCGCGAAGCGAATCACCTTACGCACTAAGTGGCAAAATATCGTTACCCCCTTGCGTAACGCAGACGAATGACGACACCAGAAATGAAATGCAGGTTCGCTCAAAATGAACGACAAGAAACGCGGAGTGGGCCTGTAAGCCGGGTTCTGTCGTGGGCGACCATTTCTCTAGGCCGACGATTGCTCGTCGGCTCAAGCAACCTACCCGGACGAGTGACGAGACGGACCGCCTCGCGCCGTGATCCTGTTTCCAGTATCACGAACTTCGCCCTGCTTGGTCTTGCTTCCGGTGGGGTTTGCCGAGCCGAACCGGTCACCCGGCCCGCTGGTGCGCTCTTACCGCACCGTTTCACCCTTACCTCGTTGCAGCTTTCCCTTGCGGGCGCACGCAACGATCGGCGGTTTACTTTCTGTGGCACTGTCCCGGTTCTTGCGAACGGTGGGCGTTACCCACCACCGCGTCCTGTGAAGCCCGGACTTTCCTCCGCAAGGCTGAACAAGTCAGCCTCACCGCGATCGCCCAGCCCACTCCGCGAGCGAACTGTACGACGATCCTGACACAATGGGAAGCGACGGGTTCAGATCCGGAAACTACGACGTGTCAAAAGTCAGATTTTTCCAGTTCCCAATTGCGATTCCTCAAGGGCTGATTGAGAATGGGTACGAATCCATTTCGGTTTCATTGATCAACCGCAGTCTGGATACCAACCGCAGACCTGTTTCCCACGACGATCGACCTGCCTGCCTGATCCCACCTTGAGATTGCCGCATGAATCCTTTTCGCGCGTTACTGTTGACTCCATTGATCGCATTCCCCCTGGTCGCGTTTGCCGATCTTCCGTCACCCCAGTTGCATCGCATTACACCGATTGGCATCAATGCGCCGGGCGTCACAGAACTGACGATCCTGGGGGCCGATCTCGAAGGGGTCGATGCCCTGATGTTTGATCATCCGGGTTTGAAGGCCGAATTCGTCAAGGACAAAGTCTTCAAGGTAACTGCAGCGGCCGATGTGCCCGCGGGGACGTTCGATGTGCGTGCCGTCGGACGATTTGGTGTCACCAATCCTCGGCTGTTGGCCGTGACGCATGGATTGCAGGAACTGAACGAAACTGAACCGAACAACACCGCCGACAAAGCACAAGCCGTCACAGTCAATTCGGTGATGAATGGTCAATCGGACGGAAACAATCAGGATCTGTTCAAAGTCGCATTGAAACAGGGGCAACGAATCGTCATCGATTGTCAGTCTGCTCGACTGGACACCGAGATGGACCCGACGCTGGTTCTGTTCAGCCCGTCGGGTCAACAGCTTTCGAGCAACAGCGATTACTACGGCCGCGATCCATTGATTGATTTTCTCGCTCCTGCCGATGGGGAATACGTGATTGAAGTCCGGGATCTGACCTATCGGGGTGGCTATCCGTATCGACTGGTGGTTTCAGATCGCCCCCACATCGAAAACGTTTTTCCGCGGGCCATTCAGGCCGGTCAATCGGTTGAACTGACAGTCGTCGGTCGAAACCTGGGTGCCGGAGCACAGCCTTCGCCCTGGAAATTGGGGGATCTGCCGCTGGACATGGTCAAGATCCCCGTGACCGGTTCCGCCAACATCCTTCCGACGGGGGCCTATCGGTTCATCGAACATGCCTCGCAACATTCGGTGCTGCCGACCGCTGCGACCTGCACCCTGGTCGGTGAGCAGATTGCCCCTCTGAACGCCAATCCGCAAATCATGATGGTCACGGAAACCCCCACTCAGATCGAAGCGGAACCGAATGACACGCGTGACCAGGCGCAGTCGCTGACCCTCCCTGCAATTGTCAGCGGGCGGTTCGACAAGGAGCGGGATGTCGACTGGTATTCGTTCGAAACCGATGACAAGGGGGGGGCCTATGGCTTCGATGTCTACTGCGAACGAATCGCCGGGCGTGCAGATGCCTATTTGTCGGTAATGGACGAGAAAGGGAACGTGGCTGGATCACTCGATGACTTCGGGCATCGAATCTCTTCTTTCGACGGGCACTTGCGAGACCCATCGGGCTCGATCAACCTGAGCCCGAAAACAAAGTACCGCGTGATGGTCAAGGATGCCTATGGGCGTGGTGGCGTTCGCTATCAGTACGTCTTGAGCATTCGGAAGCCACAGCCTGATTTTTTTGTGGCATCCATGCAGACTACGAACAACATGGCGGGGACAACGATCTGGCAGGGAGGTGCCGAGCAACTCGATATCATTGTGCATGCGAAAGATGGGTTTACCGACTCGATTGTAATTACAGCCGAGGGATTGCCTGCAGGCCTGCATGCCGGCCCCCTGACGATCTCAAATAACCAGCGCGGGACTCTTGTACTTTGGGCAGACGACAATGCCGCCCCTTGGACCGGTCCCGTTAAACTTTTTGCCACAGCGAAGGTCGGCGACACAACACTGCGTCGCGAAGTCCGCGCGTTCTGTCGCGTCTACAATCAGGTCGGCAGCCGTGAAACACGAGAGCATGTTTTCGCGGTACGGGAAAAGTCTCCGTTTCAGATGTCGATTGAACCCGAGCGAATTTCCGTGGAAGCAGGCCAGAAAGCCGAAGTCAAACTGCGACTGGTCCGAAATTGGGCGGATTTCAAGAATGCGGTCAATTACCAGCCGTTGAACTTTCCCGGCCAGTTTCAGCTTGGCAATGGAACCATCAACGCCGACCAGACCGAAGTTTCGATTTCGATCATGGTTCAGGCGGGGACTCGCCCGGCCGACTATTCCCTGGTAATTCTTGGCCTGGGACAGGTCCCGTTCAACAAGGATGCCACGAAGCCCGACAAACCCAATACACTCGTTTCGATCCCCAGCCGTCCCCTGACGATCACGGTGACGGAAGCACCGAAGAAATGACGTTGGGCTGGTGTCATGGCTCCTCGGGATCATTTCGTCGAAGTCTGCCGGTCAATTGAAGATGTTGCCGTAAAGCGGACATCTGCTCGATTCCATCGTCATCGACGATCTGACCGTCATTGCGATTGACGTAATGTGCAAACATTCGCAGACCCAGGTACCTCAGTAGGACCAGTGCCAGTCCTGCAAATACGAAATGTACCAGCACCCACGGGATCAATGACTCTGCGTACGTCATCGGTGAGTAGTACTCGTAAAGGCCACCTGCCATGATTACAGCTGCCGGGCTGATCCAATGAAACAACGACGAACCAGGACCACCCAGGAAAGAAGCCAGCAACAGCGGCCCGATTGAAATGCCACAGATCAGCCCCAAAGTCGCTAATGTCGCTTGAGTTTGACTACGGCAACGCATGCTGAAATGAAATCCGACCCACGCGATCAGCGGCGGATAGATTGCTGTGGCGAGCAGTCCTCGCAGAGCAAAAAATGCTGCGGAGTCCCCGCTGACAACGTAACTGATCCAATAAATCTGAAACAGATAGACCGTCGCAAATGGAATCCACAGCATGCGGATCATCCGCCAGATCCCTGCAAACTTTTCACGCACGATCTGTTCGCTGTCCAGGGGAGTTGTCAACAGAACATCAAGCGTCTGGCGAGATCGTTCGGCGCCGATCAATCCAGTGGACTGAATGACCAGCACCAGCGTCGCAGCGATCCATAAGACCCAGGGTGAGGCATGTACAGAAAAATGGTTCTCGGTACCCGCACCAAGCGGAATCAACATTCCAAACATCAGGGGAACTTCCAGCAGCAATAGCAGTCGGATCAGGTAACGCGTTGTACCCAACGATCGTTTGTTCGTTTCGCGCCAGCGGATCGGTTCGTACAACGGTAATGCCGTATTGTCGCGCACAATAATGATTCCGCGCGTGACCCGGTTCTGATTGAGCCGATGAAAGACTCCGTCGAGTGCCCGCAGCATCTTCAACATCAGATTGGATGGCTGAACGAAGGCCCGCCGCCAGATCATCACGCGGGCGAAAATCAGGCAACACGCTGCAAATGTCGCCATCGGAATGGTTCGCAGAACGATGACCGGAAATGGCAGACCGACCGCGGACGGATGCAGGCAGGCCCAGATCCCGGAGAACAACAAGACAGCTTCGTCCGTACCAAAGCTGTTCGTTCCACTCAACCCAAACTGATCAACTGCAAGGCGAATCGATTCAACAATTCCCGTGGAGTCCTGACTTCCACCCTGAGTCAGGAAGGATGGCCCAAAAATCAGCATCACTCCGATCAGGTAAGTCCCCATAAAGGCACTCGCGGTCGTGCGGAACCACGCCGAGCATGCAACCGCCAGTGAACCAACCTGCAGGGCCGTGATCAACAGACCCCAGGCGAGGTTCAGGATGTCGCCTTGTTCCACGCCACCCAGGCTGTAGGCCACGGCGACAAGTGGCATCGACAGCAGAATGAATGACGCCATAGGAATCAGACGGCTGAACAGCTTTCCCAGGATGATCGACCAGCCGCTCAGTCGCGACAGCATCAACAGCGACAATGTGTCGCGTTCCTTTTCTGAGGTCAGCACACCGCAGGCCATTGCTGGCAGAAACAGGTACAAACCGTAAAACTGCAACCGAGCCAGCGTTGCGAACAGGTCTTTTCCTCGCCCCATGAAGGCAAATGACTGACCTGACCAGCGGCTCATTTCTTCCCACAACATAATGAACGTGAAACTGTACAGGATCGCGGCATAGATCACTCGCAGCATAAACGTTCGTTTGCGCGCTGCCTGCTCGGTCAATTCCCGAGTCAACAGCGGAAACAGCGAAGTCACGTATTCGATGGATCGCTGTCCGGTCAACAGCAAAGCATTCATCGGGTTCCTTTCGGCGGTTCCGTTCGTCCCATGATGCGTGAGAAACTGCGTACGGCCGTGAAGCGCAACATCCACCAGAATGCTACGAAGATCAATGCATGCAATGACAACCCGATAACCGGCCTCCAGCTTTCCAGATAGGAATTACCCAGTTCTGTCAGCGACAATTCGCCGACGCGGCGAAAGAACAAAACACGTACGGGACTCAGCCACGTCATCCAGTCGATGCGTGCGTCGAGCAAGGGAAGATTGAAGTGGCGGACCGCCAGATATGTACAGGCGTATGGCAAAAGGCAGATCGCGACGACAAGCGAAAGGGTGAACAGAATGGCCTGAGTCTGATTCTTGAATCGTAAGGCCATCTGAAACGAAATCCATTGAAGCACGCGCGGGTAGACGACAAGCGCCAGGGCCATACCAAGTATCTCGTATCGAAGCAGAAGAGTCGCGATCGTCACCTGACCCAGGCCTTGAAGCACGTAGCTGGTCCAAACCCACTGAAAGACCAGCAGTGAACCGAGCGGGACTGAGACGACGTAAATCAGTCGCTGAACCCCGGCCAGCTTTTGCATCACAAGTTCCTGCGGGGTGAGTGGTGTCACCAGCAAAACATCCAGAGTCTGGCGAGATCGCTCTGAAGTCAGCACGCTCGTCGCATGAACCACAATTGCCAATGCAGATATCGGCCAGAGAACTGTCAGAAAAAAAGTTGTCGGACCATCAAACGAATTCTGTTGGTAGTCCGTGATCGTCCAACTGATCGCCAGTATCAGCGGAACCTGAAGAACGACCAATAAACGGAACAGGTAGCGAAACGTCCCCAGTGATTTCTTCCGCGTTTCACGCCATGCGATCGGACTGAACAATGGCCCGGTGTCGTGATCGCGGACCAGTACGATTCCACGGGTTGTCTGCGAATTGAGCTCTTCAAAGAAGCGATCCAGGCTTTGAAAGAATTCCAGCAGTAGATTTCGCGGCGGGACAAACGCTCGGGAGACCAGATGAACAGTCGCCATGTTGATCCAGACAATCGTGGCAACGATCATCGGAATCGTCAGCGCCTGCAACTCGAACACCGATTCAAGCGTGATCGCTCGCATGACAGGGAGAAACAACATGGCCACGGGCATCATCAAATACGCGTTGATGAACGCTCCCGCCGTCGTGCGATGCCAGACTGAACAAAAAAGACTCCACGCACCGACGACCGCCGTCAAGCAGGCCAGGCACCAGATTGCCCCCAAGATCTGAGCGAGTTCTACCCCTCCCAGCCCGTAAGTAATCGCAAACAACGGCAATGACAAAAGTTGATAGGTTCCCATCGTGACCAGTCGACTGAAGAATTTCTCCAGTACGATTGTCACAGGGCTCAGTTTCGTCAGCAGCAGCAGTCCCAGAGTGTCTCGTTCCTTTTCGGAGGTAATTGCGCCACAGGTGATCCCTGGCAGCAATATGAGAATTGCCAGCATTTGAACTCTCAGGAGCATGGCGAACATACTCTGCCCGCGTCCCAGATTCGTGACACCTGCCTGAGCTCCATTACCGGCGATGTCTGCGTAGACCCACAGTGCTGCCGCATACAAGACAATCGCATAGGCAACGCGCAAGACGTAGGTGCGCCGCTGCGCTGCCTGCTCAATCAGGTCTTTGGTCAGCAGTGGCAGTCCATGAATCTTCGCGAAAAACGTCACGCCGTCTGCCCCTCTGTCAGCTTCATGAAAGCGGTCTCCATATCCATCACTTCGGGCTGGAACATCCTGATCCTGACCCCCTGATTGTGAATGAAATCGTGAATGTCCTCGACTTCAATACTCCCTTCCTCGAAGCGGATTGAAATTCTGTCGGCCTGGTCATCGACATGAGTGATCCCGCTCAACCCTTTCAGGCTGGCAATCAACTCTGGAGTCTGATTGGCCACCTGAACGTGGACGATCTTCAGCACCCCTAACTCGCGATAGATCTCGGCCACGGAACCTTGAGTCACCATCTTGCCCGCTTCGATGATGCCGATCCGTGTACACAACTGAGCCAGTTCGTGCAGAATGTGACTGGAAATCAGGATCGTTTTTCCCATCCCCTTCAGGGCCTTGAGGAGTTCCCGCATTTCAATGCGAGCCCTGGGGTCGAGTCCTGAAGCGGGTTCATCGAGCAGCAGCACGGCCGGATCGTGTAGCAGTACACGAGCCAGCGACAGGCGCTGTTTCATCCCGCGCGACAACGAATCGACGGCGGAATCGATCTTGTGAGTCAAATCCGTGAGTTGCAGCACATCGTCGACAACTCCTTTTCGCTTCGAAATGGGCAACCGGTATGCAGCGGCAAAAAAATGCAGATATTCACGTGCGGTCAGGTCTTCGTAGACACCGAAGAAGTCAGGGACATATCCAATCTTCTCGCGAACCAGTTGCGGCTTGGACCGAACATCCAGTCCGGTGATGTGGGCATCACCCTCAAACGTCGGCTGCAGCGTCGCCAGGACTCGAATGGTTGACGACTTGCCGGCTCCATTCGGGCCGATAAATCCGAAGACTTCGCCGGCAGGAATCTCCAGAGTGATTCCCTTCACGGCTTCGAACCGCCCATACCGTACACGCAGATCTTGTACGTCAACAGCCAACATGTCGCGCCTCATTTTCGAAATGCCATTCCAACTCGCAGACGGGATGTCTCACGAGGCTACCGGGAACGGCCAACCGCCGTCCAGTGTCAGAAGAATCCCCAGAACAATCGCCTTTTTGAGTCTGCGAAACGAGTATCTCTCCGCAAGCATCCTGAAAGGGATTATCGAGGTGGGACTTCCATGAGAAATGCCATTCGCGTTGAGTGGCACCCGACGCAGGTAACAATTTTCGTAGCTGAATTCGTGAGGCGTGAGATAGTCGTGGTTCGCGGAGCGAACCAACGCTTCCTGGTTGGCAAGACTTCTGAGGACGATGCGAATCTGTGAGTTGCCATAAGAAAATGCGGCGTTGGTTCGCGAATAGGCTGTGAATTTATTCGGCGGGGTGGCAGGGTCAGGAGCGACGCGGATGGCCCTGAAAGTTTGACCGTGCCCTCCTTTTCGGGGCCTTCCCGTTGGTCAGACCCCGCCACCCAGCCGCCTCGTCTTCAGAAGTCTGTCGGCCAAGAAGCGTTGGTTCGCGGAGCGAACCACGACTATCGGGCACCGCCCCCCGAAATTCGTTATCCGCGTTGAGTGCTCTGGGGTAGACTGGGCGAACAGATCCACCTTGGACCGGAAGCCGAAAACGCCAGATTTGGACCGCGCCGTATGAATGCAGCCTTCGAAACAGCGCAACTGGCCGTCGCGGCGAAATCAAAGTGCGAAGATCACGTTGCCGTCTTTGAATTCGAAGGCGGCGTTGTCCTCGCTGTTGCTGATGGAGCGGGTGGGATTGGCAACGGAGCACAGGCTTCGCGCGCCGTCATCGCGGAACTGAGGGGGTCGGCATCCCTGGATCTTGACGAATCAGCCTGGTGCTCGCTGCTGCGACAGATCGACCATCGTATCGGCGATGGAGAATCGACCTGTGTTGTGCTCGCAGCGACTGCTCAGGGGATCATTGGTGCCAGCGTTGGTGACAGCCAGGCGTGGTTCGTTCATGACGGCGGCATCGTAAACTTGACGCAACGACAAATTCGCAAGCCACTGCTGGGATCAGGACAGGCAGAGCCGGTCGGCTTTTCGCATCCCACATCGCAGGGACTGATCGTGGTCTCAACCGATGGCTTCTGCAATTACATCCGCAAGGAGCGATTTCTACGCGAATACCTTTGGCACGATTTCGTAGTCCTGCCCAGAAAACTGGTCGAAATGGTCCGCCTTCCCTCCGGCGATCTATGGGATGACATCGGAATCGTCGTCTGCAGACCTCGCCGTATAATTCAGAGCCTGAAGCGATATTCGCTGGATGATGTCGATTGAAGGGCTGGAATTGAACAAGGAGCCACCAGTCATCAAGATTCTTGCGGAGAAACACGACGAACGCTATTTGGCAAAGGCACTGGACTGACATCAATGTACCGAATACGCGCAGACCTCGACTTGTCTCCCGTGGTGGGACAGTTCACGACCCAAGTCCGGGTCGGACAGTTTGATCTCCAGTTCACGTTTGGCCGCGTCAGCTTTACAGTTGAGTCCCCAGTGAACCTCTTTCGTGACGGCAAACTGTTGGGATCCTGGGAAGCAGGCCGGTGGCCAGACCCTGGGTTTTACGAGCTCATGAATGCAGAAGTCCGACGATGCGAAGTTCCCAATGATCGCCTGATCTTGTTCGAGTTCGAGAACGGTATCACAATGCACCTCCAAGACAACTCCGATCAGTACGAATGCATACACATTTTCTTAGAAGGCGAGCAGACAAAATGGATCATCTAGACCAATGCTCCGCTATAACTGGCTTTTATTGCTGAAACGATGACGGGTGGCCCAGACGTCGCTTTGGGCGTCTGGGTTAACGAGAGGCAAAATTGCAGTATGCCTGCCCCAAGTTCCTCTTGTGAACCCAGACGCTGAAGCAGCGTCTGGGCCACCCCGCCGCTTCGCCTCCAACTGATAGTGCGGGATCTCCTCTTCCCCCTACGTGTCTCTGAGACTCTGTGAGAGATCCATTCGTGATCAATCAATGACCGTTGGGCTGCAAGGTCAGATCAGAATCCGTTTTGTCTCCTGTCTCGATTGGGCTATCGCAGTCCCCTGGGCCCAAGATCCGAATCGTGACCTCATCACCAATATTGAGGTCACGATTCAGCCAGGTTGCATGACGGGGAAACCTGGCATCAGTCACACTTGCTACGATGCCGAGAGACTCTTTCATCCACTCCTCCGGTGTCGTCTTCCAATCAGATGGTGCCTCTTGCTTGGCACGTTCGTAGCTGTCAATTCCCCGTTTGATCCAGTGAAAGTAAGTGGAAAAAATTCCAAGTCCTTCGGCACCAGCAATACATATCGATTCACCGTTGACCAGGAACTGAAATCGAATGTCTGCCATGTTTCAAACACCTTTACGTGAGATGAAGATGGTGGGCCGGCGCTCGAAGCGAGCTGGCTCCACCCTACTTTCGGAGATGCGACAGTAGTTCCTGACCCCTGCTTCTGAGTTCCTACGCTCACGAGCAACTCACTACTTCTCCACAATCGCCAGCCGCTTCCAATAAACGAATTCGTTGGACCAGTTGTTCGACTGGTTCAGCACTTCGACATACACCTTCTGGCCTGCGAATTTTGTCAGGTCGACCTGGATGTTGGCCCAGCCCTTTTGTGGAGTCGTCAGCTTCTGGTCGATCAACTCTTGATGGATCACTTCGCCGTTGATCTTCACCACCAGCAGCCAGTCAGCCATCGGATAATGTGTGACGCGCATATCCAGCATGGCAGGCTTGTCCTTGGGAAGCGTTAACCCCGCTCGCAGGATCGCTGGCTTGTCCTGGGCGTTGGGGTACATTCGCACGACATCTGTCTGGCCGGCATGTTCCTTCAGTCTGTAAAGACCTTGCGCCAGTTCCGATGTCGAAAAATGAGTCGTGAAGGGTGCCAGGACGCGGCCAAAGTCGGTTTTGACGAAGGCCTGATCCAGCAGACTGGGGTCAATCGCCGGAGGGGCAGGGATCGGATTCACCAGGCGGGTTCTTGCGAATTCCATATCGGCCGGAGTCCGCGCGAGATAGATATGATCAAACCAGGCTGCTTCACCACCGAGACAACTGAGTGCCAGGCCGGTCAGGTTGAACTGGCCGAAGTCACCGTAAAGATCGCGCATCTGTAATTGCCAGTCTTTGGGCATCGCACCGAACAATCGGAGTGGAGCACCTGCCGTTTGAGGTTGGCTTCCTGCATCGTAAGCAAACCCGTGGCGCAGACCCCGATCTTCCGGAGGGCCATCGAACCGGCTGCGGGCTCGAGCCGGTTTCCCTCGCAACTGGTCTGCACGCAGCCCAATCTGCGCAATCTGTTCACCCAGTCGACCGTCATTGGCGAATTGAATCTGGACTCGATTCCCCGTCGCTTGCTTCCAGGCAAACAGGACATAGCGGTACTGGCCGAGCTTCGGCTGATCTGAAATCGTTGCATCCAGCCGTTCAATCCGCGCGTTGTCCCCCGCATCGGGTGTCACTTTCAGGCTGACATTTCCCGAGAACGGTTTGTCATTAGTGATCTCCACCGTTCCCATGCCACGATTGAGTTGCGAAGCAAACGACGGTTCATCTTCAAAGATCGTCAAGATGCCGGGACGCTCAGTGGTGACCGCAACTCCTCGCCAGTCGACCAGCGATTTGTCATCCGTCGGGAAGACGACCAGTTCCAGCGGAATGGTCTTTCCCTGAAAGTCATGGACTGGGATCAAAATCGGATCAGGATCGGTCTGGGCCGTTCGGACCGGGACGTCAAATTCACCGACGGTATGGTCGTCCAGCCTGACCTGGATCGACGTGGGGGTGGCATCGGCAAAACGACTCGCCACGATCGAAACCCAGCGTTGCTGCGGACCGATTTTCAATTTGCGAGTCAGAATATAGAACCGGTCTGCCGTCCCGGTCGTCGGCCGGAATTGCGGATCACGAGCATAAGTTGCGTCGAGTGAATTGATCACCTTCAGCGACTTCGAGTCACCGGCAGAGATGTTCCAGCCCTGCAGTCCAGCAACGCGAGCAGTGACTCGAGACGAGACCTCCGTCGCCAAAATCGCCGGATCCAGTCGAATTTCAGGTTCGTAGTAATTCACAGCATCGCGAACATCGAAGGGGTCGGCTTCGGGAGGGCGATCCGAATGAGCCATGTCGGCTCGCATGAGTAGTCGACGTTGCTCGGGCGGAAGGGTCGGAAGCGGCAACCAGCCGGTATCGCCGACAAATTGCGAGCCCTGCAGATTCGGTTGTGGTCCCATCACCTGACCATTTCCGACAGAAAATGACAATCGAGCAAAACCGCCAGACCCGGCAGTTCGATCAAGACCATATTG
>Ga0194055_10001219_pt1 | contig 20889 bp, 12 predicted proteins | sample SepL449m_MetaG_FD_155482 | JGI IMG/M metagenome (GOLD analysis project Ga0194055, IMG submission 155482) | Anoxic zone freshwater microbial communities from boreal shield lake in IISD Experimental Lakes Area, Ontario, Canada - Sep2016-L442-9m | ecosystem: Environmental > Aquatic > Freshwater >...
GCCTTCTGTCTGGGATAGTTGCCGCACTCAATCGCCGCCACTGCTGTCGCGCCACGGCCCGACGCACGCTCAACATTGTCTGGGCACTGCCAGAGCCGCCCCCCGCCGACATCACCGAGGAACTGGTCTATTTATGTCCAGCGATGAACCTGCGGTTGGTGGTTGTGTCGCAGGCCTAACAGCCCAGCCTCAACTCAGCGTGAGCCTTCGGCTCCAACGGCGTTGCGTTCGAGGCCAGACGCCTCCATGAGATAGGCCAGCAGGTCCGGCAGGTTTGTTTCGCCGATCTGGTCCACGGTATTTGAAGGCATTGGGGAGAGCCTCGACAGTACCACATCCTCGACTTCACTGGCTGCAATCCTCACTTCCTTACCGTTGGTGTCAGCGAGGACGATGTCGCCGCCCTCGTCGCGGAGTTTGAGTCCCGAGAAGACGTTGCCATCGGTTGTCGTGACGGTCGTCATGCGAAAGGCCTCATCCACATTGCGGTTTGGATCCACGATGTCTTCCAAGAGCCGCTCGAATCCTCGCTGGCCAATGCCAGCGAGTTGAGGACCGATCCTGCCCCCATCCTCTTTGATCCGATGGCACTGAACGCAGACTTTTTTATAGATCGCTGCGCCTGCCTCTGGCGAAGGCGTCGACTGTGCCCGATGGGCTGCCACGCGACCAATCAACTGCTTGAGCCGCTCGTCCGCTGCAGGCAATTCGCGGGTCAGATCGGCCAGTCGCTCGTCAAGTGTCGGGAGGCCTGTGGTTGTGAGTCGATCGATGACAGGCTTATCCTGCAAGAGCCTCGCCGATGCCTTGCCCGAACCGATGATCTGCAAGAGTGAATCGGCTCCCTGTGGCGTGGTTGCCAGAGCAAGCGCGATGGGCTGCTGCAGAGATGCCGGAGCGGATACCAGCGCAAGGCTCAACGCTTCCCCCGATGTCTGAGAACCCTGTGGGCCAAGTTGCTGAGCAATCGCCGCCCGCAAGGCCGACGGTTCGGCTCCATTGACCACAACCGCGGCAAGGGCTGCGGCAGCTCGCGACTGGTCGAGTACCTGGTCGAATACGAGGGATGTTGCCGCCGCCAGCGAACGTACGGCGACAGATTTATTCGAATCGGCGAGCACTCGCAGCACTGGTCCAGCCAGCGGCGTGAGCCGCATCTGCTGGGCCACGTTGAGGAATAGCAAAAGCTCGCTCTCGGGAGGTGCTGGGGCATCTTCCGACGCAGAGAGTGCAGCGGCGGCAAGCGATGCGCCCCACTTGCCCAGTTCGTTTTCCTGCGAAAGCTTTCGGCCGCGGCGCGTCCAGCCGGCCAGGAGCGACTCAAACACGCGGGCTTGGCCCACACGATCAATCGCTCCCCGCGATTGAGCCGTTGTGGCGGCCTCGTCGACTCGTTTTTCGCCACAGTGCTGTGCCACACTTGCATAACAGCGGTCCATCAATGCTGGGTCGAGCGCGTGCTCGCGCGCGTAATCAAACGCAAACCAGGCAGTGGCATCAGCAGGCACGCAGACAGCCACGTCGATGAGCCGCGGCCAGGCTGTTGCTTTCAGTTCCAGTCCAGCCAGTTGGTCGGGCGTTGCAGCGGACAATTGGTTGCGCAGAGCAATGCGAAGCGAGTGAATGAGTTGCGTATCGTCAGTAGCCGCTGCGGCCCACGCTTCCAGCAGAGGCGCAATCGACGCCAGTTCGGGCTGCTCCGCAATCGCTTCGGCTGCCGCGCGTCGCACAGTTGGATCGGAGTCCAGAAGCTTCGCGCGAAAAAAGTCGCCACGGGCCACATCCCAATCGGGCATTCCAGCCAGAGCCTTCACTAGATGCACCCGCACAACTGGCGCGGATTCATCGCTGGCCCATGCAATCGTCGGGGCATCTAGGCTGCCGAGTCGGGCAAGGGCTCGCAGTGCCATGGCCTTGCGGTCAGTCGCGCCAGCGGATGCTTGCGGGCCAACTGCCTTCAAGAGCGCATCAACCACTTCAGCGGGATCGGGTGCCGCACGCTCAAGCAGTTGCTCAAAGGCGAGGCGCCGCGCCGTCTGATTGGGGTCGCCAAGGCTCACAACCAGAGCGTCGATACCCAACTCAGTGAAGTCCGTTGGTTGAATCGAGGCAGCGTGGGAGGCGTCGCCCTTCCAGACCACCCTCCAAATGCGGCCGCGGTGCCGATCGCGGCGAGGATGCTTTAAGTCGACTTCGTAGTGGCCAATGATGCAATTGTAGAAGTCGGCAACGTAGAGCGCGCCGTCCGGGCCGATTTGCAAGTCCACCGGACGAAACCACCAATCGTCGCAGGTGAGAAAATCAGTCGGCTTCTCCACCCACGGCGATGAGCCCCGCCACGCGGGCGTGTCGCAGTGAATGGCATTGGTGATGACGTTGCCTACGAATATGGCTCCGTGAAACTGTTGCGGAAACTGCTGGGACTCATAGACAGCGGCACCAGCGATGCCGGTGGAGCCGTGGTCATTTCCGGTGGTCAGCGGGGCATAGCCAAGACCGTCGTGGGGCTTGCCAAAGCTGTCGTAATACCCGCCCTTCAACACCATCGTCAGCGGCTTTGAGTGGCAGTCGGCAGTGAACAGATTCCCCAGCCGATCGAAGCACATGCCGAACGGGTTGACCTGCCCCCACGATACCTGCTCGATCGCCGAGCCGTCTGGCCGAAACCGGTAGGTATTGCCCGACTCCATAGTCAGGACGACGGCACCTTCTCCCCGCAGCCGTATCTGGGATTTGTTTCGGAAGCCATGGCACGCGTAGACCCAACCGTCGAGGCCTAGGCGAAATGCGTTTTGATCGCCGTGTGTATCGTCGAAGGCAAACGCACCGTAGAGCACTTCGCGGCGGTCTGCACGGCCGTCGTGATCGGTATCAGTGAGCTTCCAGATGTTGGGAATCGACCACACGATCACCTCATTTCCACTGGGCAGCGGCAACACTCCGATGGGAATGTTGAGACCATCGGCAAAGAGCGTTGATGTGGTGGCCCGACCGTCTGGCCCAAAACCCTCCAGCACGCTGAGGCCATCCCGGGCTATCGCGGCGTTGGCCTGCGCAAACGGATATTCCACCGAGTGCGTCACCCACAGCCGTCCGCGGGCATCAAAGGCTAGGTTCATCGGCTTCTGGATCTGAGGTTCGCTGGCCACGAGCTGAACTTCAAACCCCGCAGGCACTCGAAAAGCAGCCCGCTCGTCTGCCGGCGAGAGTGCCTCGGTGGGAGCCACAGGAGGGCTTCCCTGCGCACCGGTCTCAATGGCCACACCTATCCAGAGCCCCATCCAGACGCACGCCAAAAACCAGCCAGCACAATCGTACGTGATGGAGAAGAGAGAATACGCTTTCATAGAAGACTGCTTGCTGTACGTCACCTCGATTGCCGTAGATATCATCGGCAAATCGCAGAGAGTGGAGTATAAAGACTTCACTCCTTTGGCGTTTGAGCCTCGCGGAGGGCGGCGTAATGCTCGGGCACTTCCCTCATCGCCCACACAACATGATCCTGCATCGCCTGTCGTGCACCATCCGAATCGCGATTGCGAATGGCATCAAAGATGGCTTGGTGCTTCGAGGCGGTAGAAATCGCCACATCTGCAAACCACACTGGATTGCCGTACCCCAGATCCCACGCGAACGTCAGTGCCAGAATCTGGGCGTTCCCAAACATCTTGACGGCAATCGTGTTTCCAGAGGCCTCCAGCACCGTGGCGTGGAAGTCCATGTCCAGCCGGCAGAAGCGCCGTCGGTTTTCCATCGCCTCAAACCATTCCTCTAGCCTGGGTGTCTTTGAAATTTCGGTGAGGGCATCGCAGAGGACTCTTAGGGACGCTAGGTGCTTGGCGTTGCCAAAATGGGCGGCTTTTTCGGCTGCGTAGGGCTCAATCACAATTCGTAATTCGTAAATGGATTCCAGTTCGTGGGGCGTGATTTCCCGCAGATAGATCCCAGAGCAACGCCGATGCTCAATGAGTCCCTCGGCCTCAAGTTGCAAGAGGGCATCCCGCACAGGACTGCGGCCAATGCCCAGCTGCGTTGCCAGAACGCGATGCGAAAGCCGCGTTTTAGGCGGCATTTTGCCGTCAATGATCATCCGACGCAGTGAGCGATAGGCTTGTGCAGTGAGGTCGTCGATCGGTTGAAATGGCTTTATTTTTTCGGCTGACATTGATTCCACCTCTGCCTGCAGACGATCGCTTTTGATTCACGCGTTACGGCCTATTTCCTAAACATTTTAATCGAACTACTGCCATAATACTACGCACGCTCTTATTGGGGAGTCTCCCAACAAAGGTGATTACAAAAGAATATGTTTTTACGGGATTTTCACACTCTAGCTATAGTGACGCCCTCCTTTTACCAAAAAGTTTTCGATCACAATGACATCCACGATTAACATGGCATCCCCACAGAAACGGTTTGAGTCGCTTGCCCTCACGCTGCCCCCTGCCCCGAAGCCACTGGGCGTCTACACGCCGAGCCTCGTGGTGGGAAAGTTGCTGTATGTGTCGGGCCACGGTCCGCTGCTGCCGGATGGCACACTGATGCGAGGCCGCGTGGGCCGCGATCTCGACGTGGAGGGCGGCAAGCAGGCGGCCCGCCAAGTTGGTCTTACGATCCTCGCCACGTTGCTCGCGGCCGTTGGCACGCTGGACCGTATTCACCGCGTTGTGAAAGTGCTCGGCATGGTCAACTGCACTGCCGACTTCGAAAAACATCCAGCGGTGATCAACGGTTGCAGCGAGTTGTTTGCCGAGATTTGGGGCCGCGATCTGGGCGTCGGCGTTCGCAGTGCCGTGGGTATGAGCTCGCTCCCCGACGACATCCCCGTTGAGGTTGAAGCCATCTTTGAGTTCATTTGAGTGAGGAGTTGGTTGAGTGGGCCTCACTCAACGCATCGTTGGCAGATGAGCGGCCATTGGCGAACCTCGGCATGGAAAAAAGCGAATATGTTTACAATTGATGCCCACCTCGATCTGTCCATGAATGCGATGGAATGGAACCGCGACCTGCGGCTCCCTGTGGCCCAGATCAACGCCCGCGAAAAGGCCAGTGGCCTGAAGGACAAGCCCGACCGCGGCAGCGCCACCGTCTCGCTGCCCGAACTGCGCACAAGCGGGATCGGCCTCGTGGTGGCCACGCAGATTGCCAGATATGTGGCCAGTGATAATCCGCTGCCAGGTTGGCACTCGCCCGAGCAAGCCTGGGCGCAGACGCAGGCCCAGTTTCAATGGTATGCCGCGATGGAGGAGGCGGGCGAAATGGTGCAGATCACCAATCTGCCATCCCTCGAATCCCACTCTGCTCTGTGGACGCAGGCGACTGAACAGCACACAGATTTGTCGCGATTGCCCGTTGGCTTTATCCTGTCGCTGGAAGGCGGTGATTCGCTCGTCACGCTGCACCACTTAGAGCGGGCATACGGATATGGACTGCGGGCAGTTGGGCCTGCCCACTATGGTCCCGGCCGCTACGCCTACGGCACCGATGCGACCGCGCCTCTGGGGCAGGCTGGCCGCGAACTGCTCGTCGAAATGGACAGACTGGGCATGATTTTAGATGCCACCCACCTCTGCGACGAATGTTTCTGGTCGGCCCTAGATATTTTTCAGGGGCCCGTCTGGGCCAGCCACAACAACTGCCGCGCATTGGTCAACCACAACCGGCAATTCTCAGACGCGATGATCAAGGCGCTCGTCGATCGAGGCGCGGTGATCGGCGGAGCGCTCGATGCGTGGATGATGGTGCCCGGGTGGGTGCGAGGCAAGACTCTGCCGGCAGACACACACTGCACACTCGAAGTGATGATCGATCACTTTGACCACATCTGCCAGATTGCCGGCAACGCCAACCACATCGGCATCGGTACAGATCTCGACGGTGGTTTTGGCACTGAGCAGAGCCCTGCCGACCTGCACACAATCGCCGACCTATCGCGTCTGCCCCAGATGCTGGCTGCCAGGGGATACGCCTCGGTCGATATCCAGAACGTGATGCGGGGCAATTGGCTGGCGTTTCTGCGACGAGCGTGGGGCTGATCTGGCGGGCTTTTTTTCATTTTGTTTTCCTGTTTTGTTCCTCAATCTCAAGTGTGAAGGTGTTAGGAGAAATCATGCAGCAACTCGTTGAACATGGCGATCGAGTGTGTGCGCCACTGCGTTGGACTCTCGTTTGGCTCGGCACCGCTGTCATAGCCTGGCCGCTGGCACTGGCAGACGAAAACCAGTCGGTGGGATTTCGAAAAATCCAGCTGACAGACGCCTTTCATGCCGAAGCAGCGGGCCTTGGCGACATTGACCGCGACGGCCACGGCGACGCAGTCTACGGGCCGTTCTGGTATGCCGGCCCCGACTTCAAGGAACGGCACGAGATCTACGCACCCAAGGATTTCGATCCTGCCAACTATTCGAATAATTTTATGACGGCCGTCGGCGATGTGGATGGCGATGGTTGGCTGGATGTGTTGGTCAACGAGTGGCCCGGCAAGGAGGTGTTTTGGTTTCAAAATCCGCGCCAAAATCCGCGCAAGCCCACTGGGCCGTGGCTCAAGCATCTGGTGCACCCGATTGTGGACAACGAGTCGCCCACGTTTCTCGACATCACAGGCGATGGCCGCCCCGAATTGATTTTTCACACTGGCGGCGTGCTTGGGTTTGCCAGCATGCCGAAGAAAACACCCACAGACCGCTGGGTATTTTCTCCCTGCTCGGAGCCAGAAGCGTGGGGGCAGTACACGCACGGGCTTGGCGTCGGCGATGTCAACGGCGACAATCGGAGCGATCTGCTCATGTCCGGCGGCTGGTGGGAGCAGCCCGCAGATGCCCTCGCTGTGCCGCACGCATGGAAGAAGCATCCACATGCTTTCGGCAGCGGCGGAGCGCAGATGTACGCCTACGATGTGGATGGCGACGGGGATCAGGATGTGATCACGAGCCTGGCGGCGCACGCCTACGGCCTGGCCTGGTTTGAGCAGGTGAAAAAAGGCGGCAGCGGTGAGATCGATTTTATTGAGCATCAGATCCTGCCCGCTGAGGCCGATGGAAATTTGGCCGGCGTGCAGTTCTCGCAGTTGCACGCTGTGTGCTTGGCCGACGTGGATGGCGATGGCCTCAAAGACATCATCACCGGCAAGCGGTATTGGGCGCACGGTCCCAAGGTGGACGCCGACCCATCCGGCACACCCCTGCTCTACTGGTTCAAGCTCACCCGAAAGCCCGACGCTGCGGGTGGGGTTGCGGCAGACAAGGCCGGGCAAGTGGCGTGGACCCCTTTTAAGATAGATGGTGCCTCGGGAGTGGGCACGCAGATCGCTGTCGGCGATTTGAACGGCGATAAGAGGCCCGACATCGTGGTGGGCAACAAGAAGGGCGGGTTTGTGTTTCTGCAGGAGACGCCGGTTGGATCGAGCAGTCCCAGCGGTGCACCCGCCAACGCATCGAAGGGAACCAACGGCCGATGAACCTGCTGATCGTTGCCGCTGCCATCGGACTGCTCATTGTGCTTGTCACGTGGGGCAAGGTGCACGCCTTTCTGGCATTTGTGTTGGTGTCAATCGGCGCGGCGCTGGCACTCGGCGTGCCAGCACCGCAGGTGGCCGACGCGATCCGAAAGGGGATCGGCGACATCCTAGGATCGCTTTTGATCGTGATTGTCTCTGGCGCAATGCTTGGCAAACTCGTGGTGGATAGCGGCGCAGCGCAGCGGATTGCGATGGTGATGGTTGATTGTTGCGGCCGCAAGCGACTCGGGTGGGCAATGGCGTTGACCGGCTTTATCGTCGGCATCCCGCTCTTTTATGGCGTGGGATTTATGCTTCTTGTGCCGATCATCTTCACCGTCGTGGCCCGCTACCGCCTGTCGGCGATCGCCGTGGGGATGCCAGCCTTGGCCGCGTTGAGCGTGGCCCATGGTCTCTTGCCGCCGCATCCGGGGCCGACGGCGCTGGTGGCGCTCTTTCATGCCGACATGGGCCGCACGTTGCTCTATGGCCTGTTGATCGCGGTGCCCGCCATCATCATCGCCGGGCCGATGTTTGCTCGCACCCTCGGCGGCATCGTCTCCAAGCCACTGGAATCGCTGGCAGCCACCGTGCTGCCGCAAGAGTCGTTGCCTGGAACCTTTACGAGCATTGCCACAGCACTGTTGCCAGCCATTCTACTCGCGGGCACCACGCTCACGGGGGTGCTGTTGATCAACTGTGGCATACCGTCAGATTCGCCGGTGGCCTCTGCTGTGAAATTCATCTCTGACCGGGATACCGTGATGCTTCTCACGCTGTTGGTGGCCACCGTCACGCTCGGCATTGGTCGCGGTAAGTCAGTGGCATCAGTGATGCAGTCGTTTGCAACCGCAGGCACAGACGTGGCCTCGATCTTGCTGATCATCGCGGGATCTGGCGCATTTAAGCAGGTGCTCGTGACCAGCGGCGTGGATGCACAGATCGCCAATGCCATGGGAGAGATGCCGCTGCACCCGTTGGTGTTGGCGTGGCTTGTGACGGCAGTGATTCGGGCCTGCATCGGCTCGGCGACGGTGGCAGGCCTGACCGCAGCAGGCCTGCTTGTGCCGCTCATGTCTGCCGCCAACGGTGTGGCAGGCAGTAGTGGAATCGATCCCAACTTCATGGTGCTGGCCATCGGCGCCGGGAGCCTGGCATTTTCGCACGTCAACGATGCGGCATTCTGGCTTTTCAAAGAATACTTCAACGTCAGCATGATCGACACACTTCGCTGCTGGACGGTCATGGAAACGCTCGTGTCGGTCGTGGGGCTCGCGGGCGTGTTGATTCTGGACTGGCTCATCTAAAGCTTATGCGAGGGCGCAAGTCGCTCGTAGCAGGAGTTCCTAAGCAGGAGAAGAGTGTTGCCGTGAACCCAAAGACAAACGCATCTCCGATCGGTCGCTCTGAGATGGCGCACCGACTCGCGGCGCAGGGGTTTCTCCCGCTGTTCAACTGCGACGATGCCGGTCGGGCTGTCCGGGCGGTGGAAGCACTGCACAAGGCCGGTGTGCAGATCGTAGAGTTTACCAATCGCTCGGCCTGTGCCTTGGCCGTATTTCGGGAACTCGCTGCGGACATTGGCCGTCGGCTACCCGACGTGGTGCTGGGCGCCGGATCGATCACAGATGGTTTGCAAGCGGAGGCTTTTCACGAGGCCGGCGCCGCGTTTCTCGTGGCGCCAGCGGTGGATGCCGATGTGGGCACATTCTGCTTTGAACGAGATATCTTCTGGTGCCCCGGCGCGGCCACGGTGACGGAGATTCTGACAGCCCACCGGTTGGGTGCTGAGGTCATCAAGTTGTTTCCGGCCGACCTGCTCGGCGGGCCGGCCTTTGTGAAGGCGGTGCGGGGACCGTGCCCGTGGCTCAAGCTGATGCCCAGCGGCGGGGTGACTTGTGAGGAGGTCAACCTGCGGGCGTGGTTTGCCTCGGGCGTGCATTGCGTCGGCCTCGGATCCAATCTTATCGACGCGGCCACGCTCTCGCAGGAACACTTCAACGATCTGACCCAACGCACCCGCCGTATTGTATCGCTGATGGCTGCCATTCCTCGGTGAGTGCCCATCATCGCGATAGCCCATCTATCGCACCCACGTCCGAGGCACTGATCTCATCGCTCTTGTAGTAGCTCTTGGCTTTCAAGGGCTTTCAAGCTCTGGGAACTGACTCAATGGAGCTGATTTTGGTCGAATCTGCAGGGCGATGGTACAATTGCATTCGGAAGCTTGTGGTTCCACGCCGGTTTATTTCTCCAAGACAGCAGCAGGCCCGTTGTGTTTGAATTCCGAGCCACCACACCCGGCGACAAGGCCTCGCTCTGCGGAGCGGCGAGAGCCCGCCGTGATTTTTTGCAGGTGGGGGCACTTGCCGCCGTCGGTCTGTCTTTGCCGCAATATGTGCGGGCGGCCAGCGAGGGGATGGTAAAGCCGGGGCACGAGAACCGTTCGTGCATCATGATTTTTAACCTCGGCGCCCCCAGTCACATCGATCTGTGGGACATGAAGCCCGATGCACCCGCTGAAATCCGGGGGCCTTTCAAGCCGATTCGCACCAAGTCGGATGCATTTGAAATCTCAGAACTGTTGCCCAAGCACGCGGCGATTGCGGATCGGTTTTCACTGGTGCGTTCGTGCCGACACGACGGCGCAGCAGTGCACGATGCAGGATGGCAGATGTTGCAGACAGGCCGCAGGTTTACAGGCGGCATTCACACGCCCCATGCCGGCAGCGTGGCATCCTACCTGCTGGGTCGCCGAACAGACCTGCCGTCGTTTGTCGTTCTGCCTCAGATTATGGGGCGAGGCGGCGGCAATCTTCCCAACGGCCAAGCGGGCGGATTTCTGGGCAAGGCGCAAGACCCTTTTTCGCTCCAGGCCGACCCTTCGCAGCCAAACTTTCGCGTGCCCGATCTCCTGCCTCCCGACCAAATCGGCAGCGTTCGGCTGGACCGTCGTCGGAAGATGCGGGACATCGTGGAGAGTGTCGCCAATCAGTTTGAGGCGAGCGAAGATGCCCGGCTTCTCGACAGTAATTTTCAGGCAGCCTTTCGCCTCATGACCAGTCCGCAGGCGCGAGCGGCATTTGATCTTTCGCAGGAGCCGAAAGCCGTCCGCGAGCGCTACGGCATGAACCGATTTGGTCAGTGCTGCCTGCTGGCCCGTCGGCTCGTGGAAAACGGCGTGCGTTTCGTGACGATCAACACGTTTCTGACGGTGTTCGATGAGATAACATGGGACATCCACGGCTCAAAGCCATTCACGTCGATCGAAGGAATGAAGGAACTTGTCTGCCCCATGTACGATCAGGCCTACAGCGCGCTCATCGAAGATCTCAGTCAGCGAGGCATGCTCGATGACACGCTCGTGACCGGCCTTGCAGAATTCGGCCGCACGCCGAAAGTGAATCCCGCTGGTGGCCGCGACCACTGGCCTGGGTGCTTTACATGTTCGTTTGCTGGCGGCGGCGTGAAGGGCGGCCGCGTTGTTGGGGCCAGCGATACCATTGGCGGATTTCCCGCCGAGCGAGCCGTCGGCCCCGGCGATATTGTGGCCACGGTATTCCACAGCCTTGGTCTGGATCACACAGCCCATCTTCCGGGCCCCGCAGGCCGCCCGTTTCCACTCACCGACTTTGGCACCGAACCAATCCATGAATTGTTTACGTGATGCCTACGCCCGCTGCCCAGCGGCATGGAAATAGATCAGCATGTGCCGCCACTCATCGCTCTTTTCTTTGAATCTCAGCAGGCTACGCGCCGCGTGGATTGGCGTGGTCTGTGCTGCCGGCGTAGCTGTTGTGATCGCTGCGCAGCATGCTGTTCCGGCGTCGGCCGCTGAAGATGTCAGCTTTGACCTAGATGTGCTGCCGATTTTAGCGAAGGCCGGTTGCAATACCGGTGGTTGCCACGGGGCGCTTGCTGGTAAGGGCGGCTTTCGCCTCTCGCTTTTTGGCTACGATCCCGCCAGCGACTATCTCGCGATCACGCGTGAGTCTCGCGGCCGTCGCGTCGACATGAGCGATCCGGGCAGCAGCCTCCTCCTCACAAAGCCCACCACGGCCGTCGCCCACAAAGGCGGCAAGCGGTTGGAACCCGGCGGCGACGGCTATGCGATCGTGGCGGCCTGGATCTCGGCGGGGTGCCCGGCGCCGCAGAGTTCGAGCGACAAGGAAGGCAACAAACGGCTGAGTGCGATCCAAGTTTCGCCAGTGGAAAGCGTGGTGTCGCCGGGGCAGACCGCGAGCCTCAAGGTCACTGCCTCGTACAGCGACGGCACTTCGCGGGATGTCACGCGGTGGGCGAAGTTTACATCCACCGACGAAACCGTTGCGACGGTCGATGCCAGCGGCACAGTGACGACCGTTGGACACGGCGCGGGAGCCATCACGGCCTGGTTTTCGTCGCAGATCGTCGTGGCCAGTATCATTGCTCCGTTTCCACAGCAGATCTCCGACGCAGTGTTTGCCCAGTCGCCTCGGAGCAACTTCATCGACGGATTGGTGTTGGACCAACTCCGCACGTTGCACCTCAAACCGTCGCCCCCCTGCGACGAATCCACGTTTATTCGACGTGCGTTCCTGGATACGATCGGCCGTCTGCCCACGCCGGACGAGGTGCATGGCTTTCTCACCGACACATCACCAGGCACGCACCAGCGGTTGGTTGATTTTCTGCTGGCTCGGCCAGAGTTCATCGACTATTGGACGTACAAGTGGTCTGACATCCTCTTGGTGACAAGCTCGAAACTGCGGCCCGAGGCGCTGAACGCCTACTACCAGTGGGTGCGCGACTGCGTGGCCCAGAACGTGCCGTGGGACAGCTTTGTGCGAATGATCGTCACGGCTCGCGGTTCCAGCCTTGAAAACGGTGCCACCAATTTCTTTGCGGTCCATCAAGACCCAGAGACGATGGCGGAAAATGTCAGTCAGGCATTTATGTCACTTTCGATTGGCTGCGCAAAGTGCCACAACCATCCGTTGGAAAAATGGACCAACGACCAATACTACGGGTTTGCCAATCTTTTTTCCCGCGTGCGATCGAAGGGTTGGGGCGGAGACGCTCGCAACGGCAACGGCATGCGCACGCTCTATGTCGAAAGTCGAGGTGACCTCATACAGCCTCGCACCGGCAAGCCACAGCCACCGGCACCCCTCGACAGCCCGCCGCTGCCCCCAGATGACCCCGATGGAATGGATGGGATGGCTGACATACCCGGCATGGCCGATCGACGCGAGGCGCTCGCCGCATGGCTGACGTCGCCAACCAATCCATCCTTTACGCGTTCGATTGTCAACCGCGTGTGGGCTAATTACTTTTCCATTGGCGTGGTTGAGTCGGTGGACGATTTGCGCGTCTCAAATCCGGCCAGTAATGAAAAGTTGCTGGCGGCCCTTTCCGCGTTTCTCGTCGAGCAGGGCTACGATCTCAAGCCGCTCATGCGTTCGATTCTACTTTCGGAGACATACCGTCGATCCAGCGATGTGCTGCCGGAAAACAAAGACGATCGCAAGTGGTTTGCTAGGAATTATCCCAAGCGACTGATGGCCGAAGTGCTCAGCGATGCGATTTCCGATGTGACTGGCGTGCGAGATGCGTACACGGAGATCGCACTCAACGACGGTTCGAGCCAAACTGTCGCTGGCTACGACACCGACACGCGTGCCCTCCAGCTCCACGATTCGGCTGTCAGAAACTATTTCCTCAAGACGTTTGGCCGCAACGCTCGGGACATCACCTGCGAGTGTGAGCGGTCGAGCCAGCCGAGTCTCGTGCAGGTGCTCCACCTGTCCAATGGATCCACCATCAACGATAAGTTGGCAGCCAAAACTGGTTTTGTAACGCAGATCCTGGCCACCGACCCCACGCCCAAGGCCCTGGTAGACGCAGCATGGATGCGGTGCCTGAGCCGCGCGCCGACCGACGGAGAACGCAAGCCATTCGAAGAAATGCTTGCCGCAGCCGCGCCGGAAGCCAAGCGTGAAATTGTGGAAGATATGTTTTGGTCACTCCTTACAAGCCGTGAGTTTTTGTTTCGACACTGATGTGTGCCTTTTGCTTTTGTACACCTACGAGTTGTGACGGCCGTCGCCCGTTGCCCACCCCATGAGTTATCGCCGAACGCTCCTCCTGATCTGTTGTGCCGCTAGTGCGCCGCTTGTCGCGGGTGCGGATGTCCCATCGTACGAGCAGGCGATCTCGCCGATCCTGCGAACGTACTGCGTTGGCTGTCACAACGACCACGACATGGAGGGGGAGCTTTCCGTGGAAACATTTGCATCGTTGCGGCGGGGTGGTGCCGGCTCCGGCGACCCGATCGTGCCCGGCGATCCAGCAGCCTCCGTGATGATTCAGCGGATTGTGAGCAGCGATACCGATCACATGCCCCCCGCCGACCTGCCGCAGGTGCCACCGTTGGAACTGGCCATGCTCAAGCAATGGATCGCCGCCGCGGCGGTGCCGCCGAAAAGAGATCTATCGATTTTGCAGTCGCTCGTCGTGCCTCAACTGCCAGGCTACGCTGGCGCAAAGCCTGTGACTGCGGCGGCCTTTTCGGCCGATGGCACCCGGCTGGCGGTGGCCCGCGGCCGCGAGGTCACGCTGATGGATAGTATTCCGAGCGTGGATGCCGCAACGAACGTGCCAGGTGCGCTCGCTCGGCCGCTTGCCAAGCCGCTGGTGCTAGCGGATCTTCCTGGCACGTGCAACGCGATTCACTGGACGTCCGACTCAACGCGAGTGGTTCTGGCCGGTGGGATTGCCGGACTGACGGGCGTGGCAGAAATCCGCGATGCGGTTACCGGCCGACTTGTGCGGGCTTTCGCGGGGCATCGCGATGTGCTCTACGACGCAGAGCTTTCCCCCGACGAAACACTCCTAGCCACTGCAGGATATGACCGCTCGATGAAGATATGGAATGTCGCCGATGGCAGATTGCTTCGTTCCATCGACGTTCACAACGGAGCCATCTTTGATTTGGCATGGCATCCATCGGGCAAAGTGCTGGCCTCGGCCAGCGCCGATGAAACGGTCAAACTCTGGCGGGCCAGCGACGGGGTGCGGCTGGACACGCTCAACCAGCCGCAAGCCGAGCTCTCTGCCGTGCTCTTTACGCACGATGGCACGCATGTGATTGCCGCTGGACGCGACAAACGCATCCACCTCTGGCGGATGGCGTCGCTCGACTCCCCCGGACTCAATCCTCCCGTGCATTCTCGATTTGCTCATGAGAGTCCGATCGTGGCGATTGCGCTGTCGGCTGACGGGAGGCACCTCTTTTCCACCGCCGACGACCGTTCGCTCTCGTGCTGGAGCGTGCCGGATCTTGTGATGGAGCATGCGTATCCCAAGCAGAGCGACGTGGCATCGGTGATCGTGGGCGCGCGCGACGGGAGATTTCTCGTGGCGCGAATGGATGGATCGATCGACACGATTGCCGTGCGAGTGGATCCGGCCAGCAGCGGAGGGCCACGGCCTCAAGTGGCAGCCGCTGGGGCCTCTGTGGCCAGAACCTCAGCGGTGGCTGTATCTCCGGCTCAGGCGGTTCTGGAACGCGAGCCCAACGACTCCCCCAAGCAGGCCTTCCCAGTTGCACTTCCAACGACGATCGAGGGCACGCTCGGTCGAGCGGGCGATGTGGATCTGTGCCGATTCACAGCCACGCAGGGGCAGTCGCTGCTGCTGGAGGTGAATGCCGCTCGCTCCAAATCGAAGCTCGACTCGCGGATCGAAGTGCTCGACGCTCGGGGCCGTCCAGTCGAGCGTGTCGTACTCCAAGCCACGCGAGACTCGTGGTTCACATTCCGAGGGAAGAGCTCTGAGGAGGCAGACGATTTTCGGCTCCACAACTGGATGGAGATGGAGCTCAACGAATATCTCTATGCCAACGGCGAAGTGGTGCGACTGTGGCTCTATCCGAGGGGCCCCGATTCGGGATTTAAGGTCTATTCTGGCTCGGGCAAGCGGCAGTCGTACTTTGGCACCTCTGGGCTGACCCATGCGCTCGGCGAGCCGGCGTGGATCGTCCAGCCGTTGCCTCCGGGGAGTGAGCCTGCGGCCAATGGCCTGCCAGTCTTTCGTCTCTTCTATGAAAACGACGACGAGTCTACGCAGCGTCTAGGAGCCGATTCGCAGTTGCTCTTCACTGCTCCGGCCGATGGAGAGTATCTGGTGCGGCTTTGCGATGTGCGAGGCTTTGGCTCAGACTCTCAGCCAGATGACTATCGCTACACCCTTGCGATCCGCCCACCGCAGCCTTCGTTTGAGGTGACGATTGTGGGCAAGGATCCGAAGGTCAGCCCTGGCAGCGGGCGAGAAATTATTTTCAAAGCCGTCCGTCACGAGGGTTTTGAAGGGCCAATCGGCATTGCGGTGGAAGGTCTGCCAGCGGGATTCACGGTGCCGGGTCCGATTGAAATTGAAGCCGGTCAAGAGCAGGCGATCGCGGTGCTCATGGCCTCGCAGGATGCGATAGCCCCAGATGAAGCAGCGGACATCGCAGTGCGTGTGATGGCCACCGCAGGAATCGCTGCCTTCCAGACAGAGTCAAAAGCGGCCGAAGATCCTGTGCGTAAGACGGTGCAGAATCTGGGCACGTTGGGAGACATTGCACTGGCCGACAAGCCGAAGCTGACAGTCGAGATTCTGTCTGGTGAGTCGCCCGTGTTTTTGATCCGGCCGGGGCAGACGATTCCCGCGAAGGTGAGGGCCACTCGCCACGATTTTACAGGCCGCATTGAATTGGGGGGCGATGGCTGCGGCCGCAATCTGCCCCATGGGCTCTTTGTGGACAACATCGGGCTCAACGGTCTAATGATCGTTGAGGGGCAAACCGAGCGAGAGTTTGTCATCACAGCCGCACCGACAGCCCAGCCGGGCCGCCGTCTCTTCCACCTGCGGGCCGCGAACGACGGCGGCCAAGCATCCGTGCCTGTGGTAATCGAGGTCCTCAAATAAAAAAGCATCAGGGCTCTTTGATGTTCACTCGCCCAAAAGTGCAAGGAGGTCGCGAAGATCATCATCGGTCAGTTCTTGCTCGAGGCCCTGCGGCATAATCGATGTGGTCAGTGGCAGTCGGCTTTCGATTGCGTCAATGGCCACTGCCGTCTGGCCCCACGAACCGTTCCTTCTGAGCTTCGTCGGTGAGTCCTAGTGACAGGCCGTTGAGCACGCGTCCGTCCACAAGGTGCAAGGCATACGCCTGATAGCCCGGGCCGATCTCTCGGCTGGGCTCGAGCAGCGATTGGAGTACCCGCCGACGTCCCATACTCGCGACGATGCCGGTGAGATCCGGTCCGATGTTCGCACCGCGTCCATCCAGCATGTGGCAGGTGGCGCATTTCCCTCCGGCCTCGCTAAAAAAGACGCGCCAACCGGCTTCGGCATTGCCGTGAGTCCCGAGACGAGTGAGCCAGGCCTCTGTGTCGAAAGCGCTAGGCCGATCCGAGATGTTCGAGCCAGTCTCTGCAGCGTTCGCCTTGCTTCCTTTCGGGGGAGCGATCCGACGAGCCTCGCGGGCCACGATTGGATCTGGATCGTTGGCTGCAGTTGACAGCGTGTGGCTGTGCTGCTTGGCGAATTGAGCCAGGCCAGCCACCGCATCGGCGCGACGTTCCGGTGGCAGCGTCTGATCCGTGGCAATGGCAGCCAGCATGGCGGCAGCATCGCCACCGGGTCGCAGGGCCAGGAGGTGTGAAGCCTCGCGGGCCAGTGGCGACTGATTTCCTTGGAGCCTCCCTGCGGAATCAGCACCGGAATCAACCGCAGAATCCTCCGCAGAATCCAGCCGCACGATTCTGGCAAGCAGTTCCGCATCCAGCAGTGGCGAGTTTACCGGCATCAATTTGAGCGCAGTGGCCCGCAGGGAGACCGGCTTAGATGCATTCTCCCAGACGTTCCGCAGGCGACGATCTTCCGCTGCACGGTCGCCGTTTGATCCTCCATCGAGCCAGGAAAGTGCTGCAAAAACAGCTGAAAAGAGTCTGGGAGAGGTGCTGTCAGTGGCCGCGAGTTGTTCGAGTGCCGGTCGAAATACATCCATCCTGAAATCTGCGATCCAGCGGATTGCCAAGAGTTTCACTCGCTCATCGGTGTCATTGAGCGCCTGCCGCACGATCGCCTCCGCGCCAATGCGGCCTTTCTCGGAACTGCTCCCGTTGGCAGCCAGCCAGCGGTGTGCCACGACCACGCTGACTCTCGCCAGCGGCTCTGTCAGCGAGGCAAGCGTTGGCAGTTTCGCTTGTCCGAGAGCCACGAGCCTAGCCACGGCCGCTTGACGATAAAATGGATCTTCGTCGCTCAGTGCGGATACCAGTGCCGCTTCGGAAGGCATTGGGCCATCCGTCATGCCTTCTGCCACTTGTCGTGCGGCGTGTTCGGCGGTGGAAAGTCCCGGCCATGTTACCGGGATCGCATCTGCCGCAGCGGATGATTTTACGTGGAGTCGCCAGATTCGGCCTTGGCCATGCACGGGATAGCTGCGGTTGACCCAGTCGGTAACAAACAGTGAGCCATCGGAGGCCAACGCGAAATCAACGGGCCGAAAGAGGTGGTCACCCTGCACCGCGATTGCAAACCGCGCCTTACACGTCGCGCCCATTGGTGTGAGAGAAAACCGTTCGAGTCGGTTTGATCCCCAACTCGTCACCCACAGGCCACCGTCGAAGGCCAGCACGGCACACGGGGCCTCGCCTGTGCCTGAGGCCATCGAGAGCGTGCCAGGAAGCTCGCCGTCCCACGCCTGCAGGGGATGTTTGCCGCTGCGGCCGTAGCGGAACTGATAGCCGTAGTCGCCAGTTGGCCCCACGTTGAGCAGTCGGCAGGGCGGGCGGCTGTCCGGGTCGTTGTCTACCGCGAACATTCGGCCAGCGGGATCGAAACAGAGTCCAAACGGATTCCAAAACCCAGTGGCCAGCCGTTCGAGTTGTGCCCCGTGGCTGGTGCACCGAAAGAGACTTCCGCCCTCGCCACCACCGTGCCACGTTGATCCATCGGCGGCCACCAGTGTGTAGGCTGCGCCGAGATTTTCGCCGAGCCCAAAGCAGAGCCGGCCTTGCCCGTCGAACGCCAGTCCGCCGAGGCCGTTGTGCGGATAGTCTCCATCGGTTTTCAATCGCACAATCGGCTCTCGGATTTCGGCCACATCATCGCCATCGGCATCCCGAATGCGAAAGACCTCGTTGCGGGTGACAACATAGACCCAGTCGTCGGGCCCGCGTCGCACACCCATCGCAAACTGCATGCCGTCGAAGAACGTTCGGAATCGGTCGGCCCGGCCGTCGCCATCGGTATCTTCAATGATTCGCAGCCGGTCGTGTTTGGGCCCGGCGTAATCTTCCGGAGTGAAGTGGGTGTGCGACTCGATTACGAGCAGTCGGCCACGGGCATCAAACGTTGCGCCGATCGGGGTGACGATGTCGGGCTGGCTGGCAAAAAGTTCGAGACCATACCGCGGGTCCAGTACTGCCGGTCCCTTGGCTGTCGCTGGAGATGGCAAGAAGAATGATGCCACAGTCCCTAGCCACAGCAGGCTTTCACACAGACACCGTCCTCTATGCCGCATCGATTCCTCGCGCATGAATCTCTTTCGCACGCGACGTTGTTGTGAGAGTGTCTGGTACGGTTGGGATTGCTGATGCTTGTTAGGACAATTCTGCAATCCGGTTGGCTGATGTTTTAAGAATTCCGAGGTCGAATCTAAGACCAAAGGCTCGGTCACCATGGCCCGGCGGCCCGAAATATCAAACAGGTCCTTCATGCGGGATGCCTCCGAAGGGAGCATAGGATTGCGGGAGTGGATCCTTGGGAATGCAATCGATGGCAAGGCGTGGGGTGCGAAAGCCTCTGTTCAGAGGTGTTCGCAGGTGTAGACAAACGGCTTGGCATGTTCCAGCAAGCAATACCGGTCGCCTATGCCATACATCATGAGGTTTGTCCGCAGCATTTGGGGTGGCACCATGTTGTCGTGAAAGAGGTCGTGGTGGCATGGGATGACCCGTTTTACATCCAGTTCCTTTGCCAGTCGCGCGGCCTCGTAGGGGCCCATGTTGCGAAAGCCGCCATTGATCACGGCGACCAGCACATCCGGCCTGTGGGGGCCGACCGCAACGCCCAGTATTTCGTGGTAGGCGGTGTCGCCTGTGAAGTAGAAAACTGGGCCTCCTGCGACGCCGACGAGATACCCGACATGCGTGAGATCGTCGCCGCTATAGGGAATGGCAAACGTGGCTCGGATCGTCAGATCGCCCACCAGTGTGCAGTGATTGGGCCAAGTCATCTCGATAGCGCTGGCATGCACGCCGTGGTGGCAGAGTTTTTCAACAGTCTCGGCAGGCGCTACGAATGGTCCTCTACCTCCGGCCTGAAGATAGGGCCGGAGCGTGTCGGGATCGAGATGGTCTTGATGGGAGTGCGTGAGCAGGTAGAGATCGATTCCCACGAGGTCGCTTGCCGCCATGGGCGGCGGCGTCTGCCGATCCATGTCGAAGCCGCCTTCCATCGCTGCTTGTCTACAAGAGTTGCTGAGGTAGGGATCGATCGCCATGATCTTTCCGGCGGGGCTTTTGAGGATGAAGCTCATCTGGCCGAGCCACCAGACGGCCAGCGAACGAGCGGGAACCTCGAACCGCTGTAGTTCTTTCATGGTGAGTGCGTGCATGGTGATGTGCTCCTAGACGATGGATTTCAAAGTGAGTCGTAGCGTGCAGTGTGAGCGGTTGGGTGGAGTTGCGCAGATCAGAATGGCGACAATGTCCGGATCCCTATGTTCTATTACCGTTCACGTACCAGGGTGGCAGTTACACACAGTCGCCCTTTTTCGGGTTGTGCGCGACCGCTCGAAGATGATTGTGGCCTCGCCCTCCACGATTGAATACGTCTCCTCAGTTGGGCGGTGGCTAGGAACCAGAATGACATGCAGCAGCACATAGAATAGCACCAGCCCTCGGCTCTTCGAGGGCACCTTGGCATTCGCGGGATGCACCGGCAGATCGCCTTCGCCAAGGACAGTGAGCCCTTAGGTCCTAACTCCTTCGTCGTCTCTTCCACGTTGAACGCTGCCTCGTCCCGTCGATCTGGTGGGCAAAACAATGAGTCAGGAGAGCTCGCCGCGGGCATCAATCGTAACGCGGTGAATGCCGCCAGACTCTCTCCACCAGACCGCATCCTGAAGGTTGATGCACGGGCAGATGTGGTTTGGAATCACACGCACCCGCTCACCCACTTGCGGCCGCGTCTGGCACCGCGACACATCGACCTGACCGTGCTCCTCAGAGAGTTTGGTAATCGTCGCGTCGGGATACTCAACAATATGGCCGTGGCCGCTTTCAGGGGCTGGCACGCAACGGTCGCTGGTCAATGTCTTGCTGCCACCATCCAAAATTATTTGATTGGTGACAGCG
>Ga0194055_10001221_pt1 | contig 20868 bp, 22 predicted proteins | sample SepL449m_MetaG_FD_155482 | JGI IMG/M metagenome (GOLD analysis project Ga0194055, IMG submission 155482) | Anoxic zone freshwater microbial communities from boreal shield lake in IISD Experimental Lakes Area, Ontario, Canada - Sep2016-L442-9m | ecosystem: Environmental > Aquatic > Freshwater >...
GCTGGCCAGAAGATTGATGGCCCCACCGATCCGACCTTTTCGGAGCGTGACCACCACGCTAATTTGATCGAGGGAATTCCATACTCTTTTCCACCTGGCGAAGCGACCAACCGATCGGCCACTTCGGCCTGCACCATGACTACCCCGCTACGAATAGTAGGAAAGATTTCTAACATGGTGAGAAGCACCGGTACGGAAACGTTGTAAGGCAGATTAGCGACCAACAGAGTCGCCTCGCTGACCTGTGCATTTGTCACCTTTAATGCATCTGCCGTGATTACTCGCAGATTTTTAAAAACTGGAGCCGCAAATCTCTCAATTGTCTTCGGTAATTCATCGGCAAGCACTTGATCGATTTCAACTGCCGTTACACGAGCACCTTGCGATAGCAGCGCCAACGTCAGCGAGCCGAGTCCTGGACCCACTTCCAATACGTGATCACTTTCTTGCACTCCAGCAAGGCGAACTATTCGTCGACAGGTGTTTGCATCAATCACAAAGTTCTGTCCCAAAGTCTTCGTCGGGCGAATGTCGAGCATCGCGGCAATAGCGCGCACATCGCTAGCGCCCAACCCATATTCAACTCTGGATGTCACAGGAGCAGGTTAGCGATAGAAGAAGCGCCCACAGTACGGCCAGGCGCCCGCTCCACGGATCTTATAGAGCCGCTTTGCCCTCATGGTCTGTTCAGCCGCTGAGGCGTCCATGGGATTGCCGGTGCCGCCTGCAGTCTTCCAAGCAGTGAGGCTGAATTGATACATCCCGTAATACCCGTACTTGGAGTCGCTAGAGCGCGGATTTCCGTGAGATTCGCAGTTGGCTACCGCCCGCCAGTTGAGCTCGTCAACTGTCCGTGGGCGGGTACCCACCACAACCACCTTGGTGACCGGGGCAGTGAGTATGGTGCTTCGTTTGATCTCCACCGAGGACACTTTCCCATCGGCATAGGTAGTCACCGCATCCACCTCTTTCAAGCCCGGTGCACCCTTTGCCTTGATGATGGTTTTACCCACCAGCATTTTTGCATTCTTAATCTTTTCGACCGGAATCTCAATCTTGGACTTCTTGATCGTATGCGTCACCTTGATACGAGTGACCCGTACTTGAAGATTCTGCTTTATCGAAGCGGCCAATGGTGTACTCACAAGATCCAATGGACCGAGGGTGACTAGTGCTTCCTTCATCGCTTCTCCAACAGTGCGCGCGTTAGTAGAAAGTTGACGCGTACTTCCGTCAACTTTGAAGGTCACTTGATGTGCCGTAATGCGAGTGGAAACAACGGCATCGCGAATCGTGGTTCTACTCGTTGACGTATTTGACGCGAGCGCACTCTCTACACTCCCCAAGATGAGGCTTACCAGCAGCGGCGCCATAAGCGCTGCGCGCAGATTTCTCTTCGCGAACATGCTTCCAACCTAGCCAGGTTTTTTACCTCTACGCGAACCACACCACGCTTAGACTTCCTGTGAATCTAGGTGATTTTCAGGGCTAATCGGTCAGAAAGGGCCAAATAGGCGCTCGGCAGTGGCACTTGTCACACGAGCAATTTCCTCTTCGCTCACGCCGCGAATTTCTGCCATCAGCCTCACGGTATGTGGAATGAGGTACGGCGCATTTGGTCTTCCACGGTAAGGCACCGGAGTTAAGAAAGGTGCATCTGTTTCTACTAAGAATTGATCAGCAGGAATAAGTGCAAGTGCTTCACGCAATTGCGGAGCATTCTTAAAAGTTAAAGTTCCGGCAAAGGAAAGTACATATCCGCGCGCCGCACACACTTGCGCCATGACAGCATCTCCCGAGAAGCAGTGGAAGACCACGTGCTCCGGCGCACCTTCTTCCTCGAGCACACGGAGTACATCGTCGTGCGCTTCGCGATCGTGAATCATGAGAGTCTTGCCAAGTTTCTTAGCAAGTGCGATATGCCGGCGGAAGCTGTACTCCTGGACATCGCGCTTCTCTGGAGGAGTGCGAAAGTGATCTAGGCCAGTCTCTCCGATAGCGCGCACCCGCGGATTCTTGGCCATTTCCTCAATCTCCGACAACGCACCTTCGAGATCTGGCAGCCGCGGGGCATCATTGGGATGGAGGGCAATAGCGGCCACCACTTCGCCGGGGAAGGCGTTGGCGCACTCCACCGAGTATCGCGAAGACTCGACATCACAGCCCACTTGGACAATGCGATCGATGCCGACCGCTTTGGCCCGATCAAGCACAGCGCGAACGCCGGCACCCCCGGGGCCACCCCCGGTAAAAATGTCGAGGTGGCAGTGGGCATCCACGGTGGGAATGGCGAGCGGCAGCGGATCTGGCGGCAACTCTACTTCTGAGCTCTCCAACGAATGGCGATCAGCCACGACCGACTACTCCTCGGGCAAGCGAGGGAAGAGCACCTCGCCTTTGACGACATGTGTCCCTGCAGGGAGTCCGCCCCACAACCCCGCGGAGGCGATGCGCTGATCTCCCAATGCGCCGATCGATTGATGTGCCCCTAGAGACTCCCAGAGTTTCTCGGTCGTCTCTGGCATCGTGGCGTGAAGCAAGATTGCCAAGGCACGAAGACTCTCAGCGGTGGCGTAAAGAACTCGATCCAACTCAGCGCGCTGAGTGTCGTCTTTAGCCAACACCCATGGCGCCTGCTCAGTGACATAGCCGTTCACTCGCTTGCAGAAATCCATGACGGCTACTAAGCCACCTTGAAAATCAAGTGCACACATTTTTTCATCCGCGACCCTTACCGCGTCGGCAAGCGCGCCACTGAGAAGTGGCTCGTCCGCTACCGCGGGCACCTTGGCATCGCAGTACTTCTCGATCATGGCAATCGTGCGCGAGGCGAGGTTACCAAAATCGTTCGCTAACTCACTTGTATAGCGCGCTGAAATATCTTCCCAGGAGAAAGATCCGTCTGAGCCAAAGGAAATCGCCCGCATGAAGTAATAGCGATATGCGTCAACACCAAAGTGTGAAGTGATATCGGAGGGGGCAATTCCGGTGAGCTTAGATTTGCTCATCTTCTCTCCACCTACCAAGAGCCAGCCATGTGCGAAAACCTTCTCCGGAAGAGGTAGCCCTGCGGCCATCAACATTGCTGGCCAAATAACTGCATGGAAGCGCAAAATGTCTTTACCTACTAAGTGAACGCTGGCCGGCCAGGTATCAGCAAACTTCTTGCCACCCTCACTTGCTAGATCATCTCCAAGACCAACGGCAGTCGCATAATTCAGTAGCGCATCGAACCAGACATACACCACTTGCCCGGGATCCCAAGAGACGGGAATCCCCCAGTTAAAAGATGAACGAGAAATTGAGAGATCAACGACGTCACCAGAAAGAAATGAAATCACTTCGTTGCGCGCAGATGCGGGCTCACACGTTTCTGGGTGCTGCTGATAACGCTCGAGTAAAGGTGTGGCAAAAGCACTTAGTTTGAAGAACCAATTTGTCTCGGCGACTTCTTCTAAAGCGCGCGAGTGTGTAGGGCAGGTCTTCTCGCCATCTTTTTCCAAGATATCGCCCGGTAATTTGAACTCTTCGCAACCGACGCAATAGAGACCGTCGTATTCGCCTTCGTAGATGTATCCGCTCTCTTTGAGTTTTTCAAGAAAACGTTGAACACGAGTCATGTGGCGTTCAGATGTCGTCCTAATAAAATCGTCGTTGGCAATATTGAGGTGTTTCCAGAGTGGTTTCCAGGCATCTTCCACCAGGCGATCGGTCCACTCTTGCGGCGGCACTCCGTGTGCCTCGGCGGTGCGCATGACTTTCTGACCATGTTCATCCGTACCAGTCAGATACCAGACCGATTCCCCGCGTTGGCGATGCCAGCGGGTAAGCACATCTCCGGCGATCGTCGTATACGCATGCCCCAGGTGCGGTGCATCGTTTACGTAATAGATCGGGGTAGTGAGATAAAAGGTCTTCGACACGAGGAGAAGTCTAGTCTGCCTTGGAAGTGGCAATGAGCAGGTCGTAAATATCGCGCTTGGGTATCCCATACTCCTGGGCCAACTCGGCGGTGGCCTCTCGCTTGCCCATCCCTAGTGAAATCAACCGCTGCGCTTGCGCAAGAATATGTTCGTTGGTTGGCCGCGATGCAGTAGGCGCGGGCGCAATCACTATGGTGATTTCGCCTAAGACTTCGTGAGTACTTGCCCACTCCGATAATTCCACAATGGTTCCGTGAATTGTCTCTTCGTAAGTCTTTGTCATCTCACGGCAAATCGCACCAAGTCGATCTGCCCCCAGCACTTCAGCAGCAACAGACAAAGAAGATGCCAAACGCCTTGGGCTTTCGAAGAGTACGACCGTGCGCTCTTCGTGAGCGATTCCTTTGAAATAATCCCGGCGAGCACCGTCAGTTCGCGGGATAAAACCATCAAAAATAAAACGTTCCATGGGTAATCCCGATTGCGCAAGAGCTGTCGTTACGGCACTTGGACCTGGAAGGACTATTGGAGTAATCCCGCGGGCTATAGCACCACTGATAAGGGAGTATCCGGGATCACTCACTCCCGGCATTCCAGCATCAGTGATCATCAGGACATGAGATCCACTTATAACTGCATCTAACATTTCGCGCACGCGAGATTCCTCATTTGCCGCGAAAAATGAAATGACCTTTGCCTTCGGAGAAATACCGAGGGCCTTCATCAGGAACTTGGCTTTTCGAGTGTCTTCCGCCGCGATCAGATCAGCGTTCTCGAACACTGAGAGCAATCGAAGGGATGCATCCTGCGCATTTCCGATCGGAGTTGCCGCGACCCAGAGGACACCATTCATACGAGTACTTTCTCACGCCAGATAGGGTTTCCCCATGTTGGCCCAATACGCCCTGCTTGAGCGCCTTCATCGCCGCTCGCTTCAACGGGGTCTCCAGGCCGGAATTCTGCTCTTAGGTGCCTACGTGCGCCTCGCTCATCTCGGCCGTCCAAATAACTTCATCTTTGATGAGCTCTACTACGTGAAAGGGGCCCAGCAATTTCTGAAATATGGGGTTGAGGCCGATGCGGGTAAAGGCATTTTTGTAGTTCACCCACCACTCGGAAAATGGGTCATTGCGCTGGGAATTCATATCTTTGGCGATACACCATTTGGTTGGCGCATTGCCGTTGCCTTCTTAGGCATTCTTTCGATATTCCTTGTAGGGCGAACTGCCTACTGGCTCTTTCGAAGTGAGAGCGCGGCCACCCTCGCAACATTGCTCTATGCCGTCGACGCCCTAGCATTCGTACATAGTCGCACCTCATTACTAGATTCAGTTCTAGTCTTCTGGTTCATCCTCGCTTTCTACCTCATGATTCGACCTACAAAACATGTCGATCTGAATTACGCACTTGTATTCGCGGTACTTGGGCTTGCTACCGCAACAAAATGGAGCGGTGGTTACTTCGTAGCTGCCTTTGTTGGCTGGATGTTGCTACGTTCTTTCCGCGAAGGCGCCACCCTTAAGTTAATTGCCACCAGGATTACTCTCCCCTTGATTTCTATTGCGGTATACATCCTTACTTGGTGGGGATGGTTTGCTTCAAAGATTGGTTACGATCGATTTTGGAGTAACTCAACATCGCTCCTAGGCACTATGAGAAGTTTTATTCACTATCACGTCGAAATAATTCACTTCCACGTGGGTCTTCACTCTCCGCATCCATATATGGCAGAAGCCTGGACGTGGTTGTTTCTTAAACGACCTACGGCTTTCTACTACTCTTCACCAAAATCACCAGTGGGCACGTGTCAAACTGGCACATGTTCCGATGCCATCTTGGCTATTGGAACGCCCGTCCTCTGGTGGGGCGCAATTGCTGCAATTGTTTATGCCCTCTATAGATTTCTCATCAAGCAAGATGAGCGAGTAGCACCTCTACTACTAGCACTTGCAGCTGGAATGATTCCTTGGCTTTTCGTAGGCCAGCGCACTATTTTCTTCTTCTACGCGGTCGCACTTTCGCCTTGGTTGGTTTTGCTGGTGGTCTATGCCATCATGCGAAGCCAGAAATATGCGCTTGGACAAATTCTTTCTGCGCTTTTCGTCATCGCCGTCGTAGTGAATTTCATCTACTTCTTGCCCATTTTGGATGCGCAACCACTTCCATACGATCAGTGGCACGCCCGTATGTGGTTCAGAAGTTGGATTTAAGAGTTTTCTTTTTACGCTTTTTAAACCAGTTGACAATGCAATTAAGTGAGTTTAAACGTTGATTCGACCTAAATCCTGAACAAAACATAGGCAACAGAGGCGTTCGCCAATAGGCAAACTCCTTATAATTTGTGTTCTCTTAATTTAAGGTCATTGAGGACTTCGGGAGGAATAAGCTCTAACGCACTCTTTGAAAATACATATCCGGTGCCGCGTAAGGCTCCAGTCTCATACTCCTGGCTCTCGCTGGGCATCCATAGAGAAATATCAGCATGTACCGGAATCGTTTCCGGACCAACAGTTGTACCAGCATAAGTATCAAAACCATAACCTGGAAAATCAGGAATCTGAAAATCATCGATAACTGCAACGAATGGTCCTCCCCATTGGATGAGAGCAATAAGTTCCTGTGTGGTGGGTAGATAATCATGCCAATGTGCGTCCAAATAAGCTATCACCGGTTGGTCTTTTGAGATTCCTTCAAGTATTTGTGCAATGTGATCTACTGATGATCCTAAAATTATCTCAAGGCGACCTTGATCTATTAATTTTTTACAGCGATTGCGGGCAATCAAGGCGTACTTTTCAACAATTTCTATTGAGAAAGTTTTCACCACGCCCAAGCCAGAAAATAGGTGAGTGGAAGTGCCCACAAAAGTGCCAGTCTCAATTGCAAACTTTGGGCGCAAGTGCGCACCTATGACATAAAAATTAGACAACCGCCGGCTTTGGCCATTAAAAGGGCTTGACCACCAGGGCCAGCCTTCACTCTCAAAAACTGAAAAGTCCATACCTGAGTTTAGAAGAATTTTATTATAATTACTATTCCTCATGCTCTGTTCTTAAAATATCACTTGTGATAACGCTGACTAAAAATTGCCTAAGTTCACCAAAAGAGTTTCATAGAAACCTTGAGTTCTTGATTTACAGATTGATCTAGAGACAAATTCCGGGAATTATGAAAGTTGCTGGAGTAAAGAGTGGAGCTGAGGGGATTCGAACCCCTGACCCCCTCATTGCGAACGAGGTGCGCTACCAACTGCGCTACAGCCCCTTGGTGAGACCTAGGTTAGCAGGGGCGAAGGAGAGCGGGTTACTCTCCTACAACGCGGGCTTCGCGCAGAGCTTCAGTTGCCTCTTCGGCTGCTACCTGGTCAAATACTCGATCACGACCAGGAGAAATAGCAGCTAACCGAGCCTCTTCGGCCGCCTTCTGAGCAGCAGACCAGGCGCCTGGTTTCGTAAGGTCAATGGTACGTATGGGCCGCACTGCTTTAGGCGCGTTGACATACATGGGAACTGGTACTGCTACTGGATTCCATGAATCATTAGCGGGTGAATCCACCCGAATCGCTGGTCGGGAGACGACATGCACGGTGGTTGATTCGGCAGCCGATGTCACCTGCGCTGTGTGGAATGAACGTTGGAAGGCTACTTGCGCGGGTTCAATTTTTACCTTTTCGCGCCGACCTTCTGCACGACGCGCTTGTAGATGAACAACTTCAGCGCGTCGAACCGTCACGAAGAAATATCCCGCACCGAGAAGCGGAAAGAGTGGAAGGGCGAGAGATGTTGCACCCGCAATCCCAGAGATAAGCGTTGCGAGAAATGAACCTAGCAAGATTGCGTACGTACTCTTTCGCCGGCGAATCATCATCGCGCGCGTCTCCGCTCTCTCAACGTCAGTCAGGGGAATTTCCGCGATGGTGCCACGAGAAACTACCCGCATTGCACTGCGATATCTCTCTACAGAACGGGATTCACTCGCTTGATCGTGGCGACGTAGCCAGGCAGGCACGAAATAGGCGATCCATAGCACGACGACGATTGCGTAGATCAGACCGGAACCCATGATCATTCAAGGTAAACCTTAGGGTGTGGAAAAGCGTGGATTGCGCCCGGTGTGTCGGATTTGTGCCTTATATTTCATCGGCCGGATTAAATCTCACAAAAGTGAGATGGTCCCGCCATCCGCCATCGATATGGATATACGAAGTTCGACTTCCCTCGAAATGAAAACCCGCTTTCATCGCCACTCTTTGTGACGCCAAGTTCTCTGGTCGCATACTGATCTCGATGCGGTGCAGTTGGAGGACCGAAAAACAGTGATCAGTCAAAATTTGTACAGCTTTAGTGGTGAGCCCTCGGCCGGTGAATGATTCATCGACCCAATAGCCGATGTGCGCACTGCGCATAGCGCCAAATGTGATCCCGCCGAGAGTCACTTGTCCTATTAATTCGCCTTGAAACTCCAGGGCAAAGGGCAGCATGGCCGTACTTCGTGCACGCCCATTGAGATGTCGCAACAGCGCAGCGTATGAATTAATTTGTGGTTCTTTCGCGTTCTGCGGCAGGGTCGCCTCCCATGGCGCTAACCAAGAATCATTAGCCTCCCGAAGTGCAATCCATTTCTTCTTGTCTCTACGTGTGAGCGGACGAAGTGTTAAGTCGCCATCATTGAGACGATAAGGCCACTTCAGTGGTCTCCACCCTTCATCTGATCGATGGCATGGCGCACAATTGGTGAAAGGACCCGAATGGCATCTCTGGCCGCTCCCTGAGAGCCAGCAACATTGATGATGAGCGTATTCTTCGCGATCCCTGCGATTGCTCTCGATAGTGCAGCTGTGGGAATCCCTTGGTTAATCCCGTCGAATCTGAGCGCTTCGGCAATTCCTGGAAGCGCTCGCTCGATGAAGCGCTCAGTAATTTCTGGCGTGAGATCTCTGGGCGTCAGTCCTGTGCCACCGCTGGTAATAATGAGATCGACTTCTAGATCAATGGCGTGGGCCAGCGCCTCAGCGACTGGTTCACCGTCGTCGACAACTTTAAGTTCCACAGAGAAACCCAAGTCACGCAATCCCTGAGCGAGAATGGGGCCGCTGGTATCTTCGTAAATGCCCTGCGATGCGCGGCGCGATGCCACAAGCACAAGTGCGCTACTCACGATTCCACTCTCCGCTTTTGCCACCACTCTTATGAGTAACGCGTATATCGGTGATATGTGCTCCGCGGTCTTTCCCTTTGATCATGTCAATTAATGCAAGTCCAGCAACTGCCACTGACGTGAGAGCTTCCATTTCTACGCCAGTCCGGTCCGCCGTGCGGACTTCAGATTTAATAGAAACACCGTTCTCTTTAATTTCCAACTCGATATCAACGGCATGAATCGCAATTGGATGGCAGAGCGGAATCAGCTCTGACGTGCGCTTCGCAGCTTGAATGCCTGCAAGACGCGCCACGGCTAAAGCATCGCCTTTCGGAAGCTCTCCTTCGCGAAGTAATTTCACAACCTGAGTTGATATGACCACAAATCCTTCAGCACGTGCAACTCGCACAGTGACTTCCTTAGAGGAGACGTCTACCATGCGAGCTTCGCCCTTATCATTGAGGTGCGAACTGATTTCAGACATCTTAATTCCTTCCCAATAACATCACTTGCACAATTGATCCGGCTGCAATGTGTTCGATGTCTTCATTCACAATGATGAGCGCATTCGCTTGGGATAGTCCACCGAGCATGTGCGACCCTTGACCAGAAACTGGGGTCACAAAGTAACTCTCCTTGTCAAAAGAGGCCTTGCCGCGCAGAAAAGAGCGCTTCCCCAAAGGCGACTTCACGGACTCAATCAAGGTGGCTTCTACAACGGGACGCTCAAGATCAAGCACCCCAAGTAGCGCCTTAATCATTGGTCGCACGAATAGTTCAAATGAGACATAAGCACTCACCGGATTACCCGGCAACGTAATAATGGGCGTGGAATCTGGTCCCACAAGTCCATACCCTTGTGGCATACCTGGCTGCATCGCAACCGACTCAAAAGTGACCGACCCCAGCTTTGCTAAAACATTCTTCACGGTGTCATAGACGCCTTGGCTCACGCCGCCGCTAGTGACGATGAGATCAGCCCGCACAAGTTGGTCTTCAAGTACTTGCATAAACTTCTCTTCATCATCAGGAACTGCTCCTACTCGATAGGCGATTGCTCCCGCTTCACGTGCGGCGGTCGTGAGCAACCAAGAGTTCGCATCGTAAATCTGTCCATGCGCGAGGATAAGCCCTGGTTCCACAAGTTCGTCTCCGGTTGAGATGAGAACTACGCGCGGATGTGGTCGAGTGATGAGTGAGTCAATTCCAATAGCTGCAGCGGCACCAATATGTGTGGCATTTAGTTGAGTACCCGCCGTGAGAATGAGATCCCCCACATTAATATCGCTGCCGATCTTGCGAATATGAGCGCCATACGCGGGCGACTTATCGAAAAGAAATGCACCGTCTTCCTCGCGAGACCACTCCACCGGAATAACTGCATCGCATCCTTCCGGTATCGGCGCACCGGTCATGATTCGTAACACCTTACCGAGTGGCAATACCGACGTTTCGCTGTTGCCAGCCGCTACCTCGCCGGCTAACTCCATTGGGCGATCAGGAAATATTTCGGCAGCCCGTACCGCAAAACCATCCATAGCCGAGTTGTCCCACGGGGGTAAGGCAACTGATGAGCGGATGTCGACCGCCAAGGTAGTGCCATGAGATTCTAAAAGCGGCATGGCAAATGGTTCGAGCGGCTTCGCAAGCGCCAAAATATCTTGAAGGTGTCGGTCCACACTCTTTAACGGTTGCGACATTTATTTGCTAACCGCGTTCCCGGAGATGTATTTCTTTAGCCACTCAGTAAATTCTGGCCCTAAATCGCTCTGTTCACACGCCATCCGAACAACAGATTGTAAATAGCTCAGCTTTTCGCCCGTGTCATAGCGACGTCCGCGGAAGATTACTCCATGAACTGGACCACCATTATCAGCACGCTTCGCCAAGACTTGAATCGCATCGGTGAGTTGAACTTCGCCACCACGACCTGGTTTTGTATTTCGTAAAGCCTCAAATATTTCTGGGGCAAGGAGGTAGCGACCAAGAACTGCAAAATTACTTGGGGCCTCTTGCGCGCTGGGCTTCTCTACCAAATCAATGACACACACTACATCAGCGTCATCGGTCTGAGAAATTGCGGCTGCACCGTAACGCGAAATTTCTGAATTAGGTACTTCCATAAGGGCTATGACAGAGCCGCCAAAACGTTCATGTACTTCAATCATTTGCGGAAGAATGGGATCGCGGCTATCGATGAGGTCATCACCAAGCAAGACCGCAAAGGCTTCATCACCTACGTGATCAGCTGCCGTGAGCACCGCATCTCCGAGCCCCCGCGGATCTCCTTGACGTACGTAGTGCATGTTCGCCAAATTACTTGAGTGGCGAATGGCGGCGAGTAAATCATGGCGGCCACTCTTCTCCAAGAGATCTTCCAGCTCGGCATTCTTATCGAAATGATCTTCAAGAGCTCGCTTGTTGCGTCCGGTCACCATCAGCACGTCTCGAAGGCCGGCTGCCACTGCTTCCTCGACCACATATTGAATGGCTGGCTTATCCACCACTGGCAACATCTCTTTAGGGGTGGCTTTGGTGGCCGGAAGGAAGCGCGTGCCAAGGCCCGCGGCCGGAATTACCGCCTTAGAAATCATGTGATTACTCTAGTACCTCACCGACAAAGGGGACCGAGTGGCAACTCATTTCAGCCCGCGAAAGACGAGCAAGCAAGAAGCTCGCGTGCGCGCTCGCGAAGTGCGCGCCGGTCTGCCCATACTGGAGTCCCGTCCGGCTGCGCTATTGCTCTCCGCCCCCGAATTGAAGAGTGCAACAACAATCGCTGCCTACTGGTCATTGCCACATGAACCAGATACGCATGAACTCCTCAACTTTCTCAAGGGTGAAGTTCGTATTCTCTTACCCATTGTTCTCGCCGATTGGAATCTTGATTGGGCAGAATGGAATGGAGAAGAACTCGTTTCGAAGAAAGGTCTGTGGGAACCCAGCGGAACTCGCCTTGGTATTGCAGCGATAAGCGAAGCAAACGTGATCATTACTCCAGGACTAGGTGGAGATGCCCGAGGCGCACGACTGGGACAAGGTGGCGGCTGCTATGACCGCGCTTTTAAGTTAGCCAGTGAAAGCCCATGGAGAGTCATGCTTCTTCACGATGAAGAATTTTCCACAACAAACCTCTTTGAAGATGAGCATGACGAGCGCGTTGATGCCATCGCGACACCCACTCGACTTATTCGTATTCCTTAATTTGCGCATCTCTCTTAGCTAGCTTTGCAAGATATGCGTTGTAGCGCGTGTGCTCATCTTCACTTCCTGATGCTTCAGCACGATCGGCCGCACGATCAATTCTTTTTGATTCGCGAGAATCATCTTTCACCCACTGGATAAATGTTGCGATAAGAGCGACGATAATGGGAATCTCCCCCATCGCCCAACCAATTGATCCACCTAAGTGTTGATCGGCAAGTAAGTCGAGCGCCCATGGCCTTTCCAAACTTCTAAAGTACCCACTATCGAGTAATGAGTTCGTCGACATGAGCGCTACTGAGAAGAAAGCATGGAGACTCATCGCTATCAGGATGAGCGTTACGCGGACAATATGAGGGACTTTGCGTGGCGCCGGGTCTACACCCACCACTATATAGAAAAAGAGAATACCGGCTGCCAAGAAGTGAAACTCCATAATCCAATGGCCGATATGTGAGGCCATAAGATCACCAAAGATTCTGGTGAAGTAGAGCACAAAGAGTGATCCATCAAAAATGACAAGAGCAACCACGGGATTGGCAAAGAAAGCTGTTACTCGTGAGTGCAATACCGCCATGACAATTCCGCGAACCCCTCGCTCATTTTGATGAGCGGGCAATGCACGTAAAGCCAAAGTCATAGGTGCACTTAAGACAATACCAATCGGCACCAACGTTGCTAGCACCATGTGCGCGATCATGTGGTACGAGAATGCGAACCTGCCGTAGAGCCCAAGACCACCGCTAGTAGCAAAGTCCAAGAGGGTGATGGATATTGCAAAAGAGATCGTTCTACCTACCGGCCACTTATCTCCTCGTTTAACGAGTGTGCGCACACCCATGACATAAAGAGCAATCACGACCACAATAAAGGCGAGCACAAGTGCATCGGGCTGATAACTCAGCAGCACTCGCGAGAGGGTCGGAGCTGCAGGTAAGGGCACACCTGAAACAGCTTCTGCCTGCGTAATGGGGCCAGAGTTTATTCTGGAGGGTGTCGGAGTGTGCGCCAGCGCGACTGCGATACCTACGGTCGCACTCATCACAAGAAATTCGATGAGGGAGAGGCGCAGGAACATCTTGCGCGGACTCTCACTCCACTTCTTGACTACTCGCTCTCGCTGAAGGTAACCCATACGAATTAAAACGACGAAGAGCAGAGCCTTAGCAATCAATAGCGCACCGTACCCAGTCCACAGTCCGGAGAGATTACCCACTCGGATCCAACCATTGATGACGCCGCTGACCCCGACTCCGATGACGCTCCAAAGTGCGAATCCACTAAATCTCTGAATCGCACTCACACTCAATGTTGACGTACGTACCACCAACCAAAGAGCAAGCAATCCAGCGATCCAAAGAACTATTGAAACGACATGAATGAGGATTGTTCCAATGGCCAACATATGATTGCCAGCCCCAGCTGCATGGGCATTGAGAAGTGGTGGCACAAAGAGCAGTATCGAAAGGAGTAGTACTCCGAAGGCCCCACGCTGCCTTCTTGTGAAAAGCGAGAAGACCACCATGGCAGCCGCAATGCCCATTTGCCATTGAATACCGGTTCCCTGGGAGGTCTGTGTGAGGTAGGACTGGAGCGAATTCCAGTCGAGAGCGGAGGAGAGTGGAATGCCCACCTCGTATGAGAATTTCACCACGATGGAAAATATTGTGAAGACACACCAAGCAATAAAGAGCACCGGCAGCATGCGAAAAACCTGTAAGGCACCTTGCGACAATCCACCCTTTTCATCTTGAAAGTAGAGTGCTCCAGATATCGATATTGCAACAAAGAGAATTTGAATAACCAGCAACACAAAACTCAGCATTGGTACGAGCCAACCAACTACTGTCCCTGCGTCTGGTAATCCCGGGGCGCTCGCTGCTGGCGCTCCACCACCCAGCACGAGTGCAATTGCGAGCGCTACAAAGCCCAAGGCACCTGCGGGAAGTAACTTGTTAAGAGCAAACATATTACCGACGCTTGCGGCGCGCGAGGCGCGAGAGCAGAACAGTCAGCAGGAGAACTCCGAGAAGAATTCCACTGCCACCACTCTTCAAGTTACTCCAAAAGGAATGAGTCGCTGTGCTTGTTTCCAATGGCGGCAAAGTATTGACTGGCGTAGGGGTGACACTCGCGTTTGCGGAAGGCGTGGCAAGAGCGGATTCTGCAACCTTAAAGTTGCTGCTCCCCTCCAATGAGACCCCGTCCGCTCCGACAACTCGAAAGTCGACTGTCATCACGCCAGTGCTAGTGAGAGTCGTGATTCCCACTAGGGCCCTTGCGCCGCTTACTTCGAGTGAACCATCATCGATTCGCTTGCCGCTTGAATCAGTAACGGTGACAGAGTTTCCTTGCTCACCCAACGTGCCATCAAAAGTGAGCACCACTTGAGTGGGCGAGTGGGCAACTATCGCTCCCGAGGAGGGGGCAATAGTCACTAGCGCTAACGCGTGCGCGCTACCCGCTCCCAGCATAAGGAGGAGCACGCTCACGCTCGTGATGACCCCGGCTCGCCTCAACATGAACTCATCTTCTCACCACCGTAAGATTATGCCCATGCCAACCTACCCATATGCCTGCACAAGTTGCGAGCACTCCTTCGAGATTGTGCAATCCTTCTCAGAGGATGCCCTCACCGAGTGCCCTGAATGTGGCGGCGGGCTTCGTAAGCTCTACTCATCTGTAGGGATTGTTTTCAAGGGCAGTGGCTTCTATCGGACCGACTCTCGGACCGACTCCCGACCCGACTCTCGGACCGACGGAAAGAGCTCCGCCTCCACTACTGCCTCAACACCCAGTACAACTTCGGCGACGAGTGCTAAGTCAGAAGGTTCTCCTTCCTCATCTGCCACTACTCCGAGTGCCACGCCGAGTACTCCCACTGCAGCGCCCTCTGCAAGTTAACCGAGCGCCATTTAATAGAACAATTTAGCTGCCATGATGAACTTAGCCGCCGTGATGCGGAGGGACATCTCTTCGTAATTCTTCATCGCGCTCATCATCTTTTTCATTCCATCCAAGATCTTCGTCATCTTTTGATTTCTCCGGAATATTTTCACTCATGGTCGAATCCCAACATATGCGCCAAGGAGTCAAACATGTCATCGGCTGCTTCTGGAGGCAATTGACCCTCAAGAATCAGAGTGGCTACACCATGAACTGCAGACCACACGAGGATTTCGCTCTTCTGACGAAATTCAGATTTCAGTAATCCTTCGCTTACTAATCCATCGAGTGCTGAAGTTAATATGGTCCATGCCCGCGGCGGTGCTTCACCGTCGATGGCATCTGGAATCACGCAATGTCCACCAAAAGCCAAACGAAAAAGGTGCGGTTCGTTTAATGCAAAATCGACATACGATCGGCCCAATGCTCGAAAGCGCGCGAGTGCACCATCTACGCCAATCGCAGAGATCATGGAGAGCGCTAACTCTTGTTGATCTGCCAACTTGTCTATCGCGGCAAAGCCGGCTGCAGCGAGGAGCGCATCTTTATCGGGAAAGTGGTGATAAGCCGCACTCGGACTCACACCGAGGTCTCCCGCTATCGCGCGCAATGAGACCTTCTCTGCTCCCACTAGACGCACACGATCCACGGCGCCTTGGAGCAGCGCGCTCTCCAGGTCGCCGTGGTGATAGCCGGGTTTACTCATATATGCAGTATCCCGCAAAACTTGACACTGTTCAATTGGCTCGGCACAATATCTATACAGTGTAAAGATGTCGATTACCTCAACTCCCAGGAGCACCATGTTTGAGCGGTTAGCCCACTTCCTGATCCGCCGTCGTAAGGCGGCGCTCGCCCTTTCGCTCATCGCGCTTCTGATGCTCGGAAGCATCGGCACCCTCCTCTTTAACCGCATGCAATCCAGTGGCTACTCGGACCCAGGAAGTGAATCCGCTCGCGTCTGGACAATTTTGCAAGATGATTTCAAGATCGAAGCAGCTTCTGTTGTGCTGATCGTTGATTCCACGAAGGGCAACGCAGCATCAAATAGCACCGAGGCACTTGCTTTGGAGAAGAAGGTTGCCGCACAACCTGGTGTTGATCGCACCGTCTCGTACTGGTCTGCGGGAAATCGTAAGGAATTTCTTAGCAAAGATGGGAAAGCGGGATACATATTTGTCTTCCTCAGTAAATCTGATGAAGCCTCGATCGGCGCGACATCGCGGGTGCTACAAAAAGAGTTCGACGGTGATGAAGGCAATCTACGCGTATACGCCACAGGATTTGGGGTCTTCTCTAGTTCAGTAAATGACCTAATTAAGAGCGACCTTGCCAAATCTGAATCTATCGCGATACCAATTACTTTTATTTTATTGATATTGGTATTCGGATCACTCGTAGCTTCAGGCATGCCCTTACTCGTAGGGCTCTTCGCGATCATAGGTGCATTCTTTGGCGTGTGGCTTATCAGCCTCTTCGCGGATGTCAGCATTTTTGCACTCAACCTGATTACCGGATTAGGACTAGGACTTGGAATCGATTACGCCCTCCTCATGGTCAATCGTTTCCGCGAAGAATTGCACGCCGGAAAGGATGTCGAAGAGGCAGTAGTCCGAACCGTCACCACTGCGGGGCGTACCATCTTTTTCTCTGGCCTCACGGTCGCAGTTACTCTGGGATCTCTCGTTCTCTTCCCCCAATACTTTCTCAAATCTTTTGCTTACGCCTCCCTCGCCGTTGTCTTCATGGCCATTGCCGCGGCACTCATACCTCTTCCCGCCATGTTGGCAATACTCGGCCATAAAGTTGATAAAGGAGTTGTGCGAAGGAGCTCTATCACCCCGAAAGAAGACGGTGGCTGGTCTCGAATCGCACGCGTAGTCATGCACCGTCCGGTACGTGTGGCATTCGTGGCGCTGCTCTTCCTAGGAGTTCTCATTCTTCCACTCAAAGGTGTGCTCTTTTCACAGGCTGATGAGCGAGTACTGCCGGCTTCAAATAAAGCCGCAATAGCAGCTCAAGTCCAGCAAGATCGTTTCGCTGGAGCGATCGCAAGCCCCATCCAATTCCTTATTCCAGTTGGTTCCAGTGAAATTGAGACGTATAAGTCTACAATTGCACAGCAAGAACACATTGTTGCCGTGATCCCAGGAGCAGAGACTAAGGATTACATCCAAGTACAAGTTGTAAGCGATGTATCACCCCGAACCCCAGCGGGCGAGAACCAAATTCTGAAACTACGCGAAATTCCAGCACCAAGTGGAACTCTCATCGGTGGTGTCGCTGCCGATTATGCAGATTCGCAAGGGGGCATCAAGAGCAAGTTGCCGATCGTAGTGACGTGGATCGTGATCGCAGTCCTACTTCTGCTCTTTATGTTTACTGGCTCGATCATCCTGCCTTTCAAAGCGATCGTGCTTAACTTCATTTCACTAGGCGCCACTATTGGCGTCATGAAGTGGATTTTCGTAGATGGCCATCTAAATTGGCTTGTTGGTTCCTTTACTAACACAGGGACTCTGGATACATCGATGTTAGTTCTCGTGGCAGTAACAACATTTGGGCTCTCTATGGATTATGAGCTTTTCCTACTCTCACGCATCAAGGAAGAACACGACGCTGGGAAAGGTACTGTTGACTCCGTCGCTATCGGACTTCAACGTTCTGCTCGCATCATTACTGCTGCGGCTGCTCTACTAGCCATCATCTTCGCCTCATTTATATTAAGCGGAGTGACATCAATCAAAATACTTGGATTTGGCGTAGCTTTTGCGATTCTTCTCGACGCCACCATCATTCGGGCACTACTCGTTCCCGCATTGATGCGCCTCTTTGGTGAGCAAAACTGGTGGGCGCCCAAATCATTAAAGCGCTTTACCGTAGATCACTAAAGGCTTTGAATTTTCTTCACCACATTATGAAGTGAGGATGCCAGTGCACTCACTTCCTTTGGTGAGAGGGATCCAAGCATCAACGTCTCTTCTGTGTTGAACTTGGGAAAGATCTTCTTCATCATGCGTTTTCCTGCTGGCGAGAGGGAAACCACCACTTTGCGCTTATCTTCACTCCTCGAACTTCGAACGATCAGTCCGCGAGCGTCCAGTGTGTTGAGCACTCCACTGAGCGTGCCCTTGGAGATACGCACCTCGGCAGCGAGCGCGGTGGCTTCCATCTCTTCCCAAATCCAGGTCACCCAGAGCACTACGAAGGCAGTCCAGGTGAGATCAACATCTTTCAAGACTGCCGACTCCACCCGGTTGCGAACAGCATTTGCTGCCAAGTAGAGATTGCTCACCGCGCGCATCGCTTCAAAATCCAGACCCAAGTCACCCAAGGTTGCGTTGAGAGCACGTTCGGACTCGTCAATCGTTCGCTTAGTCACGTGAACAGAATAGAGGCCTGGTTCGATGGCTCTAGACTTTTCCAAGGTCCCCGTAGCTCAGTCGGATAGAGCGACCGCCTCCTAAGCGGTAGGCCGCCGGTTCAATTCCGGCCGGGGACACTTTCACAGAGAGCGATTCACTGGAGAAGATTCACAGAGATTTGGCACCCTTCTCCGGCAAGCCACCACTCATTCTCGCCTCTTCGCCGATTAGGCTCCAGCCATAATCAAGTGAAAGGGCTCTCCCGTGCGGACTCGCATCATCAAAGTTTTATCCGTAGGTGCTCTCTCTCTGATTGCCTTTGCAAGCGTTTCAAGCAACGCCCAGGCCGCCGTCTCGCTGCCGGGCGGTACGTGCACCAAACTCAATGCCGCTACAAAGATTGCTACCATCTCTTACACCTGCAAGAAGGATGCGAAGTCAAAGAAGCTCGTATGGACCCGCACAAGTCCACTGCTCTCGGCAACCCGATGCACAAGTATCAAGACTTCTTACACTGAATCCCTTGCTGGCTACGACCTTGCCGTCAAACAACTTAACGATCTCGAAGCTAAACTCAATGAGCCTTCACTTAACGAAAGCCCCTCACCACAATTAGATAATCTGCGAGCAGCGGTCAAGGGGATGAAGGCAGTAACTCTTCCGCTACTCAAGAGCTTGGTAGATGATGCCGGCGCCGAATACAAAGCAGGATGCGTTAAGTAAAAGGCTACTTTAGGTAGGTAAGTCGCTACGACCGTTAGATTTTCCTACCCATGCGTCAACGTCATACCCACGTACTTCCCAATAACCGGCCGCTACTTCTTTTGTTACTTCGATTGTCGCTAACCATTTAAGTGACTTGTAACCATACATCGGTCCTACAAAGAGTCGGACGGGTCCACCATGCTTAGAGGTAATTGGCTTATCAAAGAGTGCATCCGCTACCAGCACATCCTTGCGCATTCCTTGCTCAAGGGTGAGAGATTCAGTGTATGCACCATCACTAGATAAAAACTTAAGTGCGGTAGCTGACTCCTGCACACCAGCAGCGCTCAGGATATCTCGGAGCAAGACACCTTCCCAGGGAACATTTTTCACGCGCCATCCCGTGACACATTGGAAATCTCGAATGAGTCTCGTCCGCGGCAATTTTTGTAAGTCAGCCAATGTCAGGGTGATCTCTTGATTTACTAGTCCCGCTACACGCAACGAAAAATCTGCGGGCACAATTTCCGGATCCTTGTCCACCACCGTGTAGTACTGAAATCCATCGCTTTCAAATAACGAGGGCTTCTCGCTTAATGATTCTGTGAGCGGGGCAATTCGATCCTTCACTTTTACACCCGCAAAGGCAGTCAGACCCACTAAACCCAGTGCAACTGCAGTACGGCGCGTTATTTGTCGCATTCCGCCATGGTGGCATCAGCTGCAACGAGGCGCCACTTGAGTTGCAACCCAAAATCATCTGGGGGAAAACCAAAGGCCCCGGAGGGTGATTCCGGGGCCCGTGATCTCTTACAAGGAAGAGCCTACCTATGCGCGCTTCAAACTCGAACTTCCCGCTGGTGTCGTCGGAGCAACTGTGGGGGTAACTGTGGGGGTAACTGTGGGGGTAACAGGAGTTACCGCCGCCTTAGCTGCTGCCATTTCTGCGGTGTAGGTCTTCTCAGCCGCATCTAGAGCAGCAGTGAGTTGCGCCTGCGCAGGAGCAATCGCCGCGTTATAAGTGGCCCGAGCTGGTGCAGTCGATGCGGTGTAGGCATCAAGAGCTGCCTTCAGCGCTGCTTGATAAGCGGTGCGAGCTGCCTGGCGGCCACCAATGTCAACTGCGCCGATCCGAGCAGTGTTGTACACGTTATTCGCCGCCTTTTGGGCGCTCTTCATGGCTGTCTCAGCTGGCACGAGTGCCGCCTTGAACGCGGTGACAGCACCGCTGGTTTGCGTGGAGTAGGCAGCGATGGCGGCAGCGCGAGCAGCCGCAAACTTGGTCTCCGCAGCAATGACAGCAGGGCTCTTTGCCTTAAAGCCACGGCCCTTACCGCCCTGTTGTGGGCCACCCTGTTGTGGGCCACCCTGTTGTGGGCCACCCTGTTGTGGGCCACCCTGTTGTGGGCCACCCTGTTGTGGGCCACCCTGTTGTGGGCCACCCTGTTGGCCACCCTGTTGGCCACCCTTTTGTGGGCCACCCTTTTGTGGGCCACCCTTTTGTGGGCCACCCTGTGGGCCGCCGATTTGTGGCTTGGTGGGAGCACCCATTGATGGGGTAGGGGTAGGAAGAGCATTCTCAGCCG
>Ga0194055_10001223_pt1 | contig 20866 bp, 17 predicted proteins | sample SepL449m_MetaG_FD_155482 | JGI IMG/M metagenome (GOLD analysis project Ga0194055, IMG submission 155482) | Anoxic zone freshwater microbial communities from boreal shield lake in IISD Experimental Lakes Area, Ontario, Canada - Sep2016-L442-9m | ecosystem: Environmental > Aquatic > Freshwater >...
GTTTTGATTGACGTTCGGTATGAGGGTTTTCGTTATTACTATCATCATCGAATCTGAAATTATGTTTAATTGTTTTGTTATATGCACGAAATGTCGGCTTTTTCCCATTTTTTAAACATCCGTATGGTGCATCGTCGAATAGTTTTACAGGTGAAAATGTGGTTGTAGATGTTGTAAGTGATGTTTTTCCTATAATATCGTCGTTGGGGTCGTTGTTGTTGTCGTAACTATCTTCATAATCGGTTTCTTGATTATTGATTATTTCTTGTATTTCTTGTATTTCTCCCGTTATATGCGTCGCTGGCGCATTTAATGTCATTGAATTGGGCATTATATTTGTATCAATAAATGTATTTGTACGTATTGGAGCTACTGTAGGCTGTAATTCAGGAGGAAGTTCGGTATAAATCATATTTCCTGGAGAGCTCTTGCCTATTTCAAAATTTATTTTAGGATGTGTAGGTGTATGTGTAGGTGCAGCAGAAGTATAATGTGACTGGGCTGGTATTTGAAGTTGTATTTTTTGAAAAATCGGAGCGTGAATATTGGGGCTGGGTGCGCGTATATTTATACTTGGTGATACAATTTGCGGCTGTGTAACAAAGTTATTATGTAACATTGTAGGAGTATATATTGGCGAAGGGTTTCGTTGTTGTTGTTGTGGTGATTGTTGTTGAGAATGTTTACTATTTTGTAATGATTTTAGAATATCCGTTGTCAAACTTCCTGAACCGATATTTTGCCGTTTTAATGTTTTAGACTGCGGATTATCATTTGCTCTTTTAATTTTCGGATTTTGATTCTTTGCATTTATATAATTATCTAAAAAATCCATTGATTTTTTGAATTCGCTACTGAATATTTTTGATTCTTTTGATATATTAATATCAGTATTTGTATTTGCAGCTGCAGCTCCTATTGCAGACGTCGCAGAGGTTTGTTCTGCTTTACGCTTAGCATTTATTTTATCTAACAACATTTTTTTAAGTTTATTGGGTTTAATTATTTCGTCGGATAATTTTGCGCGATTTTTTTTTGAAAGGTTATTATTACCGGACGAAGACATACCTTTATTTGAACCAGATAAAAAGGATTGATTTATTATAATACTTTTCTTCGTTGGGTCACTCATAATATAATTTTAAAAATAAAATATTATTATGAATAAAACATATTACAGATACATATTTTGTATCACTTTTATACTATCTTCATTTGCTCTTTGTTTTACTTCATCGTTTCTTATAAATAAATCAAAACCATTCTCTAAATCTTTCATTGTTATTTTAGTTTTCACATTTTCCGGTTTACAAAATACGCGTCTACTATGTGCAATCTTTGTCTTTGAAAAAAGCGTTTCCATATCTCTGCCAAAAAATTTAAAATATTTAAGATTCTTTTCAAACCATTCCACTTTCATTTCCTCCGAAGTAGACCAACCAAAATCGTTTACCTTTTTAATAAATATATCTCTTAAGTCTTCTGATGTATAATCATCGATTTTAAATCTCCACGTAAATCGAGAATCAAGTCCATCATTATAACTAAAAAAACATTCCTTTAAATCTTTCTCATAACCAGCAATAATTACCATCAAATTGTCTTTATTCTCACTCAATGCCTCACACAACGTATCAATGCACTCTTTCGCAAAACTGTCGCGTTTTTCCGTATTACCAAGAGCATACGCTTCGTCTATAAATAATACACCTCCTAAACTATCCTTTATTACATCTTTCGTTTTTAATGCGGTTTGTCCTAAATAACCGGCAATTAAATCTGCTCTTGTAACCTTTTTAAATTTAGGGCGCGAGGATGATGCGGATGTGGATGACGAGGCAGACGATGATGATGATGATAATGATTTTTTCTTGTCAGATATAATAGATGATAATGTTCTCGGTGATGTCGATACAGAGGATGAAGACGAAGAAGACGAAGAAGAAGAATGTTTACTTTTAATTATACCAAGATTACTGTAAATACGTCCAATTATTTTGGCAACTTCTGTTTTACCTGTTCCTGGCGAGCCGTAAATAACAGTATGTAAAAAATCACCAGTATTTACAGATTTACTATTAGAAATAACAGGTAAATGTAAATTTTGTAAATAATATAACAATTGGTCCACGATACTTTCCTTTAGATGTTTCATACCTATCATATTATTTAATTCAATTAAGTCAATTTTTATTTTATGTAACGCTCGCATATTGATATTATATTCAATATTTTCAGCCAATTTATAATCGTTACACATTTTTATCAAATCTCCAATATTTTTTATTTCAACATCTATATCTATTTTATTAATTTTAAAAGGAATACGATGTCCACATTTAGAACAATTTGCATCATAACAGGCACGTTTATCATCTATATCAACTTTTACAAATTCTACTTCTTTTTCTGATTCTGTTGCTATATTATCATTTTCTTTTCCTGTGATGAATTTTGTATTTTCTCCCGCATCTACCGTCTCTCCTGTTTCTAAAGTGTTGTGATATATACACTCGGGATTATTACGAGGTGGGGGCAAAGGAACATCATCCGCATTTTTTGATACATATATTTTACGAGAACATTGTCCAATATCATTTAAGATAATTTTATTTTGGTCTTTATTACTATTCGATTCATCGTTAATATTATTCGATTCATCATTAATAATATTCTGTTTCGAAATCGTAATATAATAATTACAATGAGCATCCATTATACTTATAAAATCCTTGAAACATTTTTTTACCCTTGGTTTTTTATTCGTAGGTTTAACAGTGTTCACTATATTCACAGGATTTTTACTATTTATAATACTCGTCATATTACGTATAATAATAATATTATTATAATATTATTTTTATATATTATTTATTATACTTTAATTAAATTATATAATATATAATATATAACATATAACATATAACATATAACATATAACATATAATGAAATATGCTCTTTTAATAGGTATAAATTACATAGGTACCAATAGTGAACTTTATGGCTGTATTAACGACATAAATAATATAGGTGCATTTTTAAAATCATCGCGGAATTATACTTTATTCATTATTATGACAGATAATACCAAAATCAAGCCAACGAAGGCAAATATATTAGCAGCGTTTAATATGTTAATTCAAAAAGTAAAACCTGGCGATGAAGTATGGGTCCAATATTCAGGACACGGTACTTTAATACGTGATAATAATAGAGATGAGGAAAGTGGTTATGATTCCTGTATATGCCCTATTGACTTTCAAAAATCAGGGTTTATTTCCGATGATATTATTAGAACAAATTTAGTATTAAAAATTCCAAAAGGCGCTACGCTATATATGGTTTTAGACGCTTGTCACAGTGGAACCGGTTGTGATTTGCGTTATAAATATGATGATTCAAGTTATTTTATTAATAAAAATAATCCAATGCCAAATAAATATGTTCCATCAGATTGGGCCCTAGTACAGACATCATATGAACTAAAAAAATACGGTAAAACTCAAGGCAATGTTTATTGTATAAGTGGGTGCCAAGATAATCAAACCAGTGCGGACGCTTATGATACTACAGGACAAGCCGCTGGTGCATTGACGTTTATTTTACTATCGGCATTGCGTTCGAATCCTTTACAAACATATAAATGGAAGCATCTATTAAAAGATATATGCTGTGGAGAAAAAATAAACGGATTCTCGCAACGAACCGCTATAACATCTGGAGGACCATTGAATTTAGATAATACCGTATTTAACACCGAAGTTATCTCTACAAATCAATCAGTAAAAAAAGATATGGTACAATCATCATCGAAGCGGCAAACAATACAATTAAAAAATATGTTAACTAATTTACAATCATCGAGTTTAGTTAAAGTACAATCAAATAAAATAAGATTAAATAAGATTACATATGATAGATAATATATGATAGATAATATATGATAGATAGTATATGATAGATAGTATACGCAAAATAGAATAGATGTTATAAATTTTTGTAGAATTTACAATTTACTAATTCCGATTTACAATTTATTATTATTATTATCATTATTATCATAAATATACTTAAAACTAAATTGAAATAATAAATAAGCAGTAATTCAATAACACACATCTTCAGCCAAAATCAAATGTCAAAATCAAAATCGTTAGCATCTTCGAAGTCTATTCATATGAAAGGAAAAGATACAAAGGATACAAAAGATATGTGCATAGATATTAATATTGGCGATGATAATAATATTGAATTACAGATTACATCAATTGAAACATTATCAAAATCTGAAAAAAACGGAGGTAAAGTAACAGCATCATCTTCCCGCATAAATAAGAAGCAAAGCAAAGTAGATATAGGACATACTAAAGATGAAGTGGCTGCGGTTGAAATGGCCGCGGTTGAAGTATTCACTCCAAATGATACAGAAAGTGAATCTCACTTAAAAAAAATTAGAAACACATTAGAGGTAATAGACAAATCACAGCCAATACCATATATTGAAACACCGTGGACGATTATTGGAGCATATTTCCAAAACCAACATTTGAAAAGATTAGTAAGACACCAGATTGAATCATACAATGATTTTGTAAACAACCAAATTCAGAAAACGATTGAAATGTTCAATCCAGTATTGGTTGCATCTGAACACGACTACTGTAGAAAATCGAGGAAGAATAAATTAGAAATGGAGATTACATTTGATAAATTCAATTTGTATCGTCCTCAAATTCACGAAAACAATGGTGCTACTAAAATAATGTTCCCCCACGACGCGCGCTCGAGAAATTTCACATATGCGTCTACTATGACGATTGATATAAATATTCGCTATATTATTAGAACGGGGGAAAACTTGGAAAATACACAAACACACTACAAATCGGTTCCAAAGGTTCATATTGGCAAGTTACCAATAATGTTGAAGTCCTCGATTTGTGTTTTGAATCAATATACTCATATTAATAATAATGTATCTGGAGAATGCAAGCATGACGCCGGTGGTTATTTTATTATTAATGGAAGCGAAAAAACAGTTCTGGGTCAAGAACGCGCAGCCGAGAATCGCGTGTACTGTTTTAATACTTCGAAAAATAACAATAAATGGTCTTGGACTGCCGAAATCAAATCCGTTCCCAAAGAAAAATGTATATCACCAAAGCAAATTAACATTATGATTTCAAGCAAAAATAATGGTTTTGGTCACCCAATTTATGTTCAGATTCCGCGCATTAAACAACCTGTGCCTCTGTTTGTTGTATTTCGCGCTCTTGGAATTAATTCTGACAAAGAAATATGCCAACACATTTTACTAGATATTGAACAAGATAGTCAAATTCTTAACTCGCTTCAAGCATCGATTATAGATGCAAACGCGTCAATGACGCAAGAGGATGCATTGATAATTATCACGTCAAATGTTATGTTCACTCCTATGAATATGGACAAAGAAGCAGGCGCATTAAAGAAACGAGGATTTGCACAGGATGTGCTCAATAATGATTTATTCCCGCATTGTCACACTATGACACAGAAAATATACTTTCTAGGATATATGGTAAATCGGTTAATAAAATGTAGTCTTGATATTACAAAACAAGATGACCGCGATTCATATGTAAATAAGCGTGTGGATTTGACCGGTGCTTTATTGAATAATCTATTTCGCAACTATTTCAATAAGCTGGTAAAGGATATGTCGAAGCAAATCGTGAAAGAAATTAATACGGGCTCTTGGCGTTCTACTGACGACCATATGAGTATTGTCAACAAAACCAATATTTACAAAATTATCAAATCTACAACAATTGAAAATGGAATTAAGCGTGCTCTTTCCACCGGTGACTTCGGTATTAAAAATGTAAATAGCAATAAGGTCGGTGTAGCACAGGTGCTGAATCGTCTTACATATGTTTCAAGTCTTAGCCATCTTCGCCGCATTAATACACCTGTCGACAAAAGCGGTAAATTAATTGCTCCGCGCAAATTACACAATACGACATGGGGATTCTTATGTGTTGCAGAGACACCTGAAGGTGGCAGTGTTGGTGTAGTAAAAAATATTAGTTATATGACACATATCACCACGCCAAGCAATTCTGAATCATTGCACCAGCATGTGGAGTCATTTATTTCGCGTATGGACAGGGAAAATCCAAAAGATATGCATTCAAATATCAAAGTGTTTATAAACGGTGCGTGGCTGGGAAACACTAGCGAACCAGTTGACTTATACAATTCGTTTAAAGATAAGAAGTCTAAAGGTATTATTAATATTTACACGTCTATTATATTCGACATTAAAAATAAGGAAATACGTATTTGTAATGACGCAGGACGCTTAACTCGACCCGTTTTGCGCGTGAAAAACAATAAGATATTCATCACCGATAAAATCATCAGCGAGCTGAATTCGGGTACTCTTACGTGGGATGATTTATTGACCGATACTAAAGTTGATGAAGCGGTGCTCGAATATATCGACCCAGAGGAGCAGAACTTTAGTATGATTTCAATGAAGCCTGCCGACTTGGCAAGTAAGACGGATACTAACTATATTTACAAATACACTCATTGCGAAATTCACCCAAGTACTATTTTCGGAATTCTTGCTTCGTGTATTCCGTTTCCTGAGCATAATCAGTCACCAAGGAATACTTATCAATGCGCCATGGGCAAGCAAGCTATGGGAATGTATGTGACAAATTATCAGAATCGTATGGACAAGACCGCCTATGTTCTCACATACCCGAGTCGCCCCCTTGTGGATACTCGTGTTATGGGAATGATTAAACTAGACCAAATCCCTTCCGGTTCGGCGGTTATCGTAGCAATTATGACATACTCCGGCTATAATCAGGAAGACAGTATTCTCGTAAACAAGGGCTCGATTGACCGCGGGTTATTCAATGCCACGATTTATCATACCGAAAAAGACGAGGACAAGAAGATTAACGGCGATGAAGAGATTCGATGCAAGCCCGACCCTTCAAAGACGAAGGGGATGAAATTCGGCAACTACGATAAGGTCAACAATAAGGGTCTCGTCCCCGAAAACACATTTATCGAAAATCGCGACATTATTATCGCAAAAGTCGTGCCAATCAAGGAGAATCGTAACGACCACACAAAGCTCATCAAATATGAAGACCATAGCAAGATTCATCGCACCACAGAGGAGTCATATATCGACAAGAATTTCATCGACCGAAATGGCGACGGATACTGTATCGCAAAAGTCCGTATTCGCACTTCCCGCAAACCTGTAATCGGTGACAAACTTTCATCACGTCACGGGCAAAAAGGTACCGTAGGCAACATCATCCCTGAAAATGATATGCCTTTCACAGCAAACGGTATGCGTCCCGATATTATCATCAATCCACACGCTATTCCGTCTCGTATGACTATCGGGCAACTCAAAGAAACGCTGCTCGGAAAAGTGCTCATCCAGCTCGGTCTCTTCGGCGACGGCACATCGTTTGGCGAGCTTGCAGTCAAAGATATTCGCGATGAATTGCTAAAACTTGGGCACGAATGTCACGGCAATGAGATCCTATACAACGGAATGACTGGGGAGCAGATTGAATCCGATATTTTCATAGGGCCTGCATTCTATCAGCGTCTCAAACATATGGTAAATGATAAGCAACATAGTCGTTCAATTGGACCGATGGTAAATCTTACACGACAACCAGCGGAAGGCCGTTCGCGAGATGGAGGGTTACGGTTTGGCGAAATGGAACGGGATTGTGGAATCGGAAGCACACCAATTACGCTCTCAAATGGTATCAGTTTAAGATTAGATTCACTCGATGAAAATAATGGATGTGTAAATATTATGGGCTGGAGCGAAGAAAAAAATGGAATGGTTCCCTCTAGGCAAGTAGCGTTTATGAATAAAGGAACACGTGAATGTGTTCAACTAACATATGAAGATGGTAGAAAAATTACATTTACAGAAGACCATCCCGTTTTGACATCTGATAATACCTGGGTTAAAATTAAAGATATTGAATTGAATTCTACTAAGATTAAGACAAGTATAACCTGCCCCCTTGTTGATATTAATGAAGAAATTAAAGAATGTGATGGATGGACACTTCAATATGGAACAAGAATACTTGAAACAAATACTCGTGAAGAATTTATGAAAACGCTTGCGTTTGCGCGTATAATTGGATATTTAATTACAGATGGACATATGAATTCGAAAACTAAAATAGCGGACTTATTTCTAGGACATATGTTAGATGTTGAATCTATAATGAAAGATATTGAACTATTTTGTGAAAGCAAACAAACAAACTTTAATTCAAAAAATTTATATATAGTTAGAATTCCTGCATCATTAAAAAATGATATTGTTCAACTTCCTGGATTAATAAGCGGCAAAAAAGTGAACCAACCTGGAACTCTTCCTGACTTCATATTGGATGAAAATTGCCCTCGCCCTATTGTGCGCGAGTTTCTTGCCGGGATGTTCGGTGGCGACGGACACACGTGTGTTCTTGGAATGCATAGAGGAAAACGCGACATTCTTTCATCGGTTTCATTTTCACAAACTAAAACATACGAGCATCGGGCCTCGTTACAAAAAATGTTTGAAGATATCCAGAAATTACTTGCAAAATGTGGTATTCATAATACGACTATTCAAAGACCAAAGGAGACATCATTTTCAAAGAAAAAATTCGAAGCAAAAGATAAAGCAGATAACTCTGGGCGAAGCTTTCAATTAACACTCCATCTTCCTATTGAACAACTAATCCCATTCTCTGAAAAAGTCGGGTTTCGATATTGCTGCCATAAATCTCAACGCTTGGAAGCCGGAGTATCCTATCGTCGTCTGCGCGAAGGAGTTATGCGCCAACACAACTGGATGGTAAATCGTGTCAATGAAATTACCAAATTCAAGGAGATTAAGGAAAAAACTCCCGAAAAAAATGTTCCAACTAAGAAAGCGATTCTTCAAGCTGTGGATGAATTGAAGAAGACAGAAGGACTCTTGCACGAATATGGTATCCCAAGTACACACGATATTACCGACCACCTCATTAAAGGAACCGAATTCGGTAAATTCACGGCAAAAGGATTCCCTACTGCCGAAGAATTCCTTGAAAAAATCGGTGCACTAGATTGGTTTAAGAATGAAAGCGTTAAATGTCTCCCTAGCGAGGACGACGTGGATGCGGATGCGGATGCTGCCCTGGGTGGAGATAATGATGATGATGCAGGAAACTATGGCGTAACACGCGACTGCGGCTCTATCCCGACAATGAACCTAACTGTCGTCTCAAGAATCCCGGTCGGTCCCAAACAAGTATATGATATTAGCGTAGAAGATACACACTCGTTTCTTGCAAACGGAATCGTGGCACATAATTGTATGGTCTCACACGGAGCGGCAAGATTTACACGCGGACGCTTGTATGATGCATCGGACAAATACCAAGTTCATGTATGCCGCGACTGTGGTATGATTGCAGCTTATAATGATAAAATGGGAATTCATTGCTGCAGGACTTGCGACAATCGGACAAACTTCGCATATGTAGAAATACCATACGCTTGTAAACTGCTATTTCAGGAATTACAGACGATGAATATCGCGCCAAGGATTATGACATAATTTTGCGGTCGAATATATTATATATAGTTTATCGAAGTATATCGAAGTATATCGATGTATATCGATGTATATAATAAATATTATTTAGGCATCATTTATCTATAAAACTATATGATATACTATTTTTAATTACAGGTAAATTTTTAATGTCTTTTATTATATTTTTATTATAATATAATATAATATAGTATAATATAACATAATAAAATGTCAAACTTAGGAGGTGGTTTACAAGGTATCGCACCAACATTAATCGGTGGCGGTGGCGGTGCATATGGCGGAAGCGGTATGGTTGGAAGTAGTGAGCGTTCGATTAACCGTTTTTCTTTAGTTCAAGCGTGGAATGGTGCCGCAGCTACAGGAACTATAAATGGATACAAGCGCGCAATTGGCCCTTTTCGCGCAGTAAATAATGCCGGTGATTTTCTTTCTAGACAATATTATACTTCTGGTGGGTCAAATCAGGTAAATAATGTGCGCGGCGGTCTTACCGGATATAAAGTCCTTGGTGGAGCTATTCAGGCGCATATAGATAATACTGGCATTCCATCCGCTAGTTGTAATCCTCGTTTTGTATATGACGGTTCCGATTATGTTCAGTTTAAAAAATTACAAGCTATAAACAGGAACTACAATGACTACAGTTTTGGAGGTGACCAGTCTAATGCTTCTCAGTCTCCCTGGAGACGTAATCATTCCTTTTAGAAAATAGTTTATTCATCTTTTAGTGAATATGTTTTGTATATTAAACTATCGTATATATAATATTATTATTATATATACATATACATATATACCTACTCATTTTTACACACATACACACATACACATACATACATACGTAAATGACATCAGTACCTGTTAAGAAATTACAATACTATTTTAATGGCCCGACATCCCAAACCGTTCTTATAAAACAACTAGGCAATAACGGAATCCAAACGTGTGTGGCGCCTTCTCCAAATCAACAGTACCCAACAGACCAGACAGGCAATGTAGCAAATGCTCGCGCTTCGTTTGTAAACGCACAGAAGAATTTTTATTCGACGAATTCGACTAATGTAAACACCGGCAAAGTAGCCAGCAATACAAACTATACCACAAGTATGTTCCATAGTCATTATCAGCGACCTGTATTAGCTGGTAAGCCTATTCCTGTGCCCGTAAGTGGCGAAGAGTATATCAATATGATTAAGTATAACGCTATTGGTAAGTCGGCGTATAAAGTAGGTCTAGCTGCAAATGCACCATATCAGACGAAAAATAATGATAATACTATTCGCAATATTCGCCGTCAGAGATGCCGTAATGGCGGATGCGTAGCACCGAAAAAGAAGGGCGCGATTGATAATCCGTTTCAATCCGGTGGTTCTTCAAGCCTTTCATCCTCTGGAAATCGTCAAATATATATTTGAAATATTTTATATTTAGATTATAGTAGATTATAGTAAATTATAGTAGATTATATTTAGATATTTAGATATTTAGATATTTATATAGATTATATAATTATATTATGATACATTCGCCTCTCATAATATATAAAAATTGTTCAAAAAATAGTTTTTCACCATATGGTATACCGTGTCAATGTGTCGAGCTGATTCGAAGATATTTTAACTTATATTATGGATTATCATTTGAATCTGTTACAGATGCATACGAAATGTTTTATAAAATTAATTCTCTTACCGATATATCGCGTAAAACTATAGTACTAGACACTGTTAATGCAAATGATATACAATCTTCAAGTGATAGTATCCGCGTAGGAGATATTATATTCTGGAAGAGAAATAGAATAAATGGATATTATGGTCACGTAGCAATTGTAATATATGCAGCAAATGGAACGGTTGTTATAGCTCAACAAAATACGAGTAAAATTTTGGAAGAATATAATACTTCGGATATTATTCGAGAAATGAATAAATCTGATTCACAGTTTTTAGGAATAAAACGACTTCCAAATTTTGTAATTATTCCGGAACAAATACAAATACAAACCAATTAATAATTACTTACGTTATTATACTTTATTCTATTTTATTTTATTTTATTTTATTATTTTATTATATAATAAAATGATGTTTAATAAGTATTTAGTCGAGTTTTTGGGAACTCTCTTCTTTTTATACGTAATCATTGCTACTGGCAACGCCCTTGCTATTGGTGCTGCTCTTGCTTTAGCTATTTACCTTGGAGGAAAGATTTCTGGTGGCAACTTCAATCCAGCTGTTTCGGTTATGATGGTTGTGGCCGGCAAGTTGTCTAAACAGGACCTCATCGGCTACATTTTGGCACAGATTCTTGGTGGTTTAGCTGCATTCGAATTGTACAAACGATTCAAGTTGTAAAGAGTTAATAATAGAATAATTATATATTAATATATTCCAATAATATATAATTTAATAAGTGATAATATGGGTTTTTTCGGATTTGAGATACCAGAATGGTTAGGTGGACCAAAAAAAAATATACAACCACCGACACACGCAGCAGTACCAGAAGCGGCACCACAGGCACACGTAGCAGCACCAGAAGCAGTAAAACAGGCAGACGCAGCAGTAAAAGGAAATGCACCATCTACGGATTCACAGACTGGCGGCGGTAATCGTAGAAGACGTCGTGGAAGTTCTCGTAAAGCAAAGAAAAGTGTGGGACATAGTCGTGTTGTAGGCAAGCACCGTCGTCATAATAAGAAAAAGCACACTCGTCGTCATCGTAAATAATTGCACCGCTTTATCTGAAAAATAATATATCATTTAATTGTTTACAATAATTAAACGATATTATACGCGCTAATTAGCTACGCTTCTTATACATATTTGCCAATAATTTAAGTATAACATATATCCAAAATGCCCCAAATGAATATATCAATATTTTTAAAAATATATCATCCGGCATTCTAATCGGTTTATCTTTAGTATTATTAATACCATTTCTAGCATTGTTTCCGTTTAGTTTAATTTTCTTATTTTTCTTATTTTTATTTTTCTTATATTTCTTCTTTTTTCGTCGATTGCCTCCGTCGCTGTTGCTCTCGCTATCACTGTCACTATCCGAACCCACCTTGAATCCTTCCGAACACGCGGTTTGTGTTACCGGATTATACTGATTTTGAAAAACACATGGCGGTACATCATTTAAATCATCTAAAGCCACATACCCTGTATCATATCCTACATTATTATTATTATCGATAGTTTGAAGAGTTACAGACTGACATTTAGGAAGACCTACATTACTAAAGGCAGACATAAAGTCAATCTGACTTAAGGATAAAATATCTTCAAGAGCACCAGGAAGAAGTCCCTGAAATGACGAAAAATTTTGTCCCATCCCTCCATCTGGAATTAATCCTAACCCTCCAGAAGGCACATTATTTATATATAAACTTCGTGTAACTGTAGAGTTATCAGTATTCACACAGTTTTGATTTGTTTGTAAAAAATATTGATTACCTAAAGGTCCTCCTGTCGACGATGCCTCGGAGGTTCCTTCTACTAATAAAGTTATATAGTTAACTAAACCTGCAACACCATCTTCTATATTACTTAGACTACTACCTGCGCTCATACCAAGCTGTGATGGAGTTAAAATATTCGCATAATATGGATAATTATTAATTGTGGATTGACTCATTATATCTAATATTAGTTTATATAATTATTGATGTATATAATTATATAATTTTTTAATTACTTGCCGATTATACAATAAATATTTTATAGGTTTAATATGTTTAATATGTTTAATACGTTTAATATATTTAAATAAATAAATTATGATGTCTATAATTATATTTTAAGTACTTACTATCTTACGGGTTACTAGGTTTGTTTACTAGTTTCATAGAATTATTTAAAGTAGCATTTGGGTGTTTTTCGCTTTGTGCTTGTGTTTTTGCATCTCCATCAGCTGATTTAGCTTGTGCTGTTTGCGCTTTTTTCAAAGCAGATAATCCTTCAACTATATTACCAGATGATTTAAAAAATCTAACATACAGTGAGTATAGTAATATATAACTAAAAAATATGATAAATAGTCCTATAATTATAAATTCCATATTTCAGTATTTTCTTACTTTTCTATATAATATTATAACATTTATAATATTATATTCTAATATAAATATAGAAATAGATATATCTATATAACAATAATGTCAGATACTCGCCCTAGAATAAATAATCCTCTGAATTTTAGCAAATCAAATTCATTAATTACTACTAAAGTTCCTCATTATGCTACCAAGGACGGCACTGCTGTAAGTATTATCCCCGGACTGAGTCGTCCTTTAGCTAATGGTGTTGATACAAATTCCACCGAAAATGAAATTCCAAATGGTCCGGCTTTTAAGGCGCGTCCCATTAAACATTGGCGACGACAGTTACGTCCGTCTACATTTGATGGAAAAACTACGTCTGGTAGTCGCGTAGCCAGTATTTATCTCGCCACTACACCTGGTGGAGAAGTATATCGCGCAAGCAACGACTGTGTGTGTGCCGATCTAAGCAGTGGGGGTAACGCTTATACTATATCCGAACAATTCCACAAACAAGGGGAGGATAGTTTGAGCAGTGAAATGCTAAACAATAGTGTCAAAATAGAAAATAACGGTTATGTCCAAGTTGGCAATCCTGCAGCGCCGGAAGGAACCGATGAGAATTATCAGATTCTTACCGGCAGATACAATACGAAATGTATCTCTTGTACTCCGCAGGCAAGGGTAATAAAACCGGCCACTACGCTTCTGAGTAAAGCGTATTATACAACTCACGCAGCCTATATGCAATCGCGCACAAATACGTATGAGCAAAAACTACTTACAGTTCCAATACAGGGCACTAATGCCGATTATTATGACGCAAACGGTCAGCTTAAATGGCAATCGGATTCACCAAACGGTGCCCAGGTATATGCTACAACGGATTCATATAATCCGCAAAGCACGCGGACTTGCAATGGTCGTAAATCAGGGACCACTATTTTTAAACCAAGTAATCGGCAATATGCGTGCCAAGGCGCCGTAGACAGTAGCACACGTTTGGACAGACTTAAACAGACGACCGTGAATACGAATGCGGCGTCATTGAAGGCGGCATTTGGTGCTGAGGGTGCAAGTTCGTGCGCCTACCGCGGAATTTCTGATACGCCTTATTTCTTGAAAAGCAAGTACCAACCGCCGATATGCTCGCAGAAGAATCAGGGCGCCATATATCGCCAGAATCACACCGTTTGTTTCCCATTTAAATCATCTGATTTAGAGAAACAATATAATACCGGGTTGACTTATTTTTTGGGAGTAGGAACATAAATAGCGGGTTATAATATTGTATACTAATATTGTAATATTGTAATATTGTAATATTATATATGAATATTTTTGAAGATTTGGCATATTTTAATATATCTAACCTTTTATTTGGTGTGATTTTAATAGTGATTTTACATTTTATATGGTCTAGTCGTACACAGAGGAAATTTGGAGCAATTGGTGCTATTATATTTGTTGCTGTTTATTATTTCGGTTTCACATATGTTGAAAATAAATTCTATAGCAAAATTAAATAATATACTTAATATATAGATATATATATATAGTACATTTACAAGGTGCGTAAATGACGCGTAGATTAACACATAGACGACAAATAAAAAATAAAAGTAAACATAATAGAAATAATAAATATAAGAAAACAAGGCGTGGAAAATATATTAAAAAGAGGCGCAGCGTAACACGGCGGAGGGTGTTAAGAGGGGGGGTGGATATAGTAGATATTCCAAGTATTATTGAAGCAATAGAGGATCGGAAAAAAAACAGATTTAGTGTATTGGTTGATGGGCTTGAAAATCAACCAACTATTTTAAATAATACTTATTTACAAAATGCTTATAAAAAAATGATAGAATTATCAAATAGTGGAGCGTTGACAGGATATTTGGGTCTTGATGGATTAAAATTTTTAAATTATCTTTGGTCAAGAGTTAATTTATTGAGTAAAGACAGCGAAAACTATACAAATTTAAAAAAAGCTATCTCTCTTATGGATCAACTTGCGCTTGCTCCAGGTATAATAACAAAGCAGCTTTCTAAAATACGAACACTTTCTCCTAACCAATATTATTATACTTGTTATTATAAATTGTTTAACAAGTTAAGCAGTAAGATGGAAATTAAAGTAAGAAATATTCCTCTTTCATCATCAGCTTGTTATTTTAATGAGGATTGTGGCGATTCATGTGATAGTGACGGAGAATGTTGTACACCTAATGGTTAAATAACCACTTAAATATCACAAATCTTATAAATAGTATTTAGTATTACTACTATTTATAAATATAAATTTATTTAAATACATATAATAAGTAAGGCGATGTCGCACCCGCACCCAACAATAATAAATGGCCCGCTGAATTTTAGAACATCTGATACACTTATTACAACAAAGGTTCCACATTATCCTCCCAAGGTGAATACCGGAACACTCATTATTCCAGGATGGACACGTCCAAATGCAAATGGTATGAACGCGAATATAAACCAGGCAGATTTTAATGGCCCCGATTTCAAAGCCCGCCCATTAAAGCATTGGCGGAGGCAACTACGTGTTTATAATAATAACGGTAAAGGTCCATCAAATAATTCGCGAACAGCACGTATCGTCGATTTAGACCGTCCTGGATTAACTGTGTATCACCACGACCCTGATTGTGCCTGTGTAGATGATGAAGGCGGGAATTCCTATATTATAGCAAATAACAAATTCAGTTATGAAACAAAAGGGAATCGATATTCAGAGCCACGCAGTGATTCCACGTTTCAAAATAATGGATTTACTCGTGTACCTTCTAATGCCACTCCTGCTGAAGTTGCCGACCCTTTAACGCCAGCATATGAAGTATTAACTAGTGTATATAACACCAAATGTATTAACTGCTCTCCACAGCATAATGTAATTAAAGGCGCGATAGCATATAATAGTCAGGCATATTATGCAGATAGTTTAGCAAAACAGCAATCAAGATGCCAAACATATGAGCAAAATATTTCCACGAATCGCGCCGATACTTCTACTTATTTTGGTGTGGATGGTGAACCGCTTTGGCAGAATAATTCACCGCTGGGACCGCAAGTAGTGGCGCCTGTAGAGTATACACCAACGCGATTATACAATAAACCGTGTGTATCGCAAACGATATATAAACCGAGCAATATTGCCTTTGCGAAACAGGGTGCAGTATCGGGGGCAACGCGTCTTAGAAAGCTGGTGGCAGATACGGTGATGATAAACGGGAGTTCATTTTATAGCGCTGCAGGGGCGGCAGCAGCGAACCAGGGGCACTATCAGGGAACAAATGTGGCAGGGAATTATTATGTGAAGTTGAAACCGGTTCAGGTTAGTTGTGTAACTAATAAGTTAAATGCAGATAGATTCCGCAGAAATGGAGGTAAGACTATTTGTTTTTAGAATAGATTACAGCGGTGGATAATTAATTACTCCGGATACCACCAACCGGAGAATCTATTTGTCCGACGGGGCGTTCCGCTTATCTACAATAATCTCCTTCCCCACATTTTTCACTATTTTTCGCTCATATTTGTCGAAATTTTCTATAGGTTCGCATATAGATCGCACCATTGTTAAGTATTCTATTTGTTTCTTTTCCGTTTCTATCCAGTCAGGGTTATCGAATGCCCATTGCTGAAGCGCGTTTCGTTCTTTATCTGCTATTTGTACAATCGTATTTTTTATTTTGTAGTGATTATCATCCTTTTGCCATTTGTCTTCATCTTTAATATACATTGTATCACGCTTTATATCAGTACAATGAATTGGACGTTTGTATACATCTAATTCTTTGAGACCTTTTATCATCACATCGGTCACACCACGTGATATCCCGTTATTCTTTGAAAATAATAAATCCTCAAGCGTTATTTTCAGCGAGTCAATAAATTCTGACATATTGATAGCGTCTTTGCATTTCTCGTTTAGAAATAAATTCAGATTGAAATTGTTATTTGTATTATTAGTATTATTATTAGTTGTGTTATTATTAGTCGTGTTACCTAATTTTGGTATCAAATTATTTATTTGCTCTTGCTGCCCTTTTATAATTTTCATCATTTCATCGTTATCTTTAATGACCTTTAATAATAGGTCATCTTTTGTTATATTATTATAAGTATTAACTATTATGTTTTCATCTTCATTTTTATTCGTATTATTTATCGTGTCGCTATTATCTTGACACGCTTGAGGCAATGAAAGCATATTTATTTTTGGACAAGTCCGCTTATGCTTTGATAATCCAGGTCGATACTTATATTCGTTACCACATATGCATCTAAAACTTGTCTGCCCCCCCGATGGAGGTTTGATGTTACTCTCGGTTACCATTTTATGCTTGATGGTCTCGATGTGTTTTTTATAATTAGATTCCTTAGAGCATTTAAAGTCACACATTTCGCATACAAAAACGTGGCATTTTTTGGCATTTTCTGAGTTACCCATTTTCATACCGTTCTCATATATATAGAGTAACAAAAAATGCCTAAATCCTTTTCCTTAAATATATATATAAGATTGAAAAAATTATGGTAACAAAAAAATAAATCTAAAAATGAGATTTAGAGCATTATGCTCTGAGTGATGAATGCATCGTTTTTTTCAAATCTAAAACTTTTTTTTGGAAAAAGGACATTTATAAATGTCCTTTTTTGAAAAATCCAAAATACTTTTGAAAAAATGAATCATCATCATCGCTTCCAATTGTTATGCGCCGTTCTGCTCCATTTCGCCGTATTATATTTATAATACTAATACGTTACAATATAAAAAAAAAAGGATTGCGATATATTACCTTACATTACTATAATTTATATACAATTAAAGATATGAATAATTTAGAGAAGAAGGATGAACCCGCCGTCGCCAACAAACCGGTCACCAGCCACACCAGTTATAAAAACGAGAAGAATCTAAAAATGATGGAAGACAATATTATTCGACGTACGTGTCACTATTTGTATGACAAGTTTAATCTTAAAGAAGTTCAAGAAAGCACAATGTATCGCCATATTCACGACACCTTTATTTTCCTTATTTGTGTAATCGTCCTTTTTAATAATAAACTATCACACTTGGCGGTAATATTTATGATTGTATCAATGGATGCTTTCTCGATTGTTGTTTTACATAGATGCCCCCTTACGGACTTGGAACGTAAATATATTAAACGTTCGTCATGCGACGATCGCGATGAGTTACTGAATTCGATTGGCGTGTCGTACGATTGTGACCACGAATATGAGAAACAGGTTGAGTTACTTATCAATGTATGGTTAATGGTAGCTGGCAAATGTATGTGCATTGTTGCATTAAAGATGCTGAATATTAAGATTTTTAATTTTAATAATATATATTCAAATTAGTGAAATTATATATAATTAAGTTGTTTAATATATAGATTAAAAACTATATATTAAGTAAATGAATATTTATGAATATATAAAAAATATATATACAAAGGGTAAGATTTTTGCAAAATCGGTAGAAATAAAAGCGATAGATGATTTCAATAAATTAATTAATATGTTTTTTCAGCCAAACTTATCAAAAAATATAACAGCAACCAATAATTTCAAAAAGAATATGTTATCCTGGTTGCTAATCGGTACAACAGTATCTATAATTTCATACCCAAATATACTTTTAGGTATTACTACATTTTTATTTTTTATGTTTATTGCTTATTTTTACCATGTTGTTACGCACGTTCATAAGAATATATTTTCCATTGTTCATCATTATCATCACGAACACGATAATCTATTCTCACACTTTATTCAAGTAGTTCTCGAATTATCAATACCTTACCCATTTGTGATGTTTAGTTATTTTTGCAATATCAGTATTTTCAATCCCTGGATAATATTGTATTTTATGTTATTTTATTGTTCAGTTCATAATATTAACTATTCTATCTTTAAAGTCAATAGTGTCCACCGGTTACATCATAAAGAAGTAAATGTGAATTTCGGGCCGGACATATGCGACATTTTATTTGGTACAAAGCATAGTAGCGAAGATTGTGTAGAGAATACAAAACATTATATACCAAACATACTAATTATAACAGGTATTGTGATGATATTGCAGTATCTATGTAAGACGGAATGGGTAAAAGATGCATTAGTATTGGGTGTAATAAATATATTATCGTTGGGTATTATATTGCTATTTTTTTCATCGATTATTTTATGGTATTTAGAGTGTAAGAAATATAATAATGTTGTAGAAAATCGGTTATGTAAGGTTAAGCACATTACTGTAAAAGATGAAAGAGAAATGACACAGCGAACAAGTGTATCGTCGAAGACACACATATCGGATGAACAAAAATAATATGAGTAAGTTATAATTTATCTTGTTTTATCTTGTTTTATTTTGTTTTATTTTGTTTTATCTTGTTTTATCTGATTTATATAATCTGATTTATATAATCTAATTAATATATAATATAGTATAGTAATTAGATTTACAAAATATGAGTAAAAATAATGTTTCAGGAATAGATAATGATTTAGATAAAAGATTAAAAGATACCGAGAGTTGCTATAATTTTGAAAAACTAAATTATAAAGCGGGATTTTTTGATGAAACCGTCGATGCAACATATATTATTCATTTAGAAGGGAATGGTAGATACGAGAATATATTAAAACAGCTCGAAGAATATAACCCCACAAAAACAGTATATATTCTATTAAATAAGGGATTTAAGTGTTCTAAGAAGGGCATCAATTCGCCATCTGCTGATTTGACGGATTGTTATTTACAGATTTTCAAACACGCAAAAAAACAGAACTTGAATAATATTCTAATTCTTGAAGACGATTTTTTATTTAATGATAAAGTAAAAGAACCGGTTAATATTAAAAATGTAAATGATTTTCTCACGAGCAAACAGGGCGATAATTTTATTTATATATTAGGCGCTCTTCCTTGGTTTTTAATTCCGTATAATTCTTACAATTATAGAGTATTATGCTCATCAGGGACACATTGTATAGTATATAGCAAAGCTCATCGCGACAATTACTTATTGAATTATTCAACAAAACAGATTGTTACTGATTGGGATATTAATTATAATATTAATTTTACCTCCAGGTTTATTTATTACACACCATTATGCTATCAGCTATGCGTAAATAG
>Ga0194055_10001224_pt1 | contig 20858 bp, 14 predicted proteins | sample SepL449m_MetaG_FD_155482 | JGI IMG/M metagenome (GOLD analysis project Ga0194055, IMG submission 155482) | Anoxic zone freshwater microbial communities from boreal shield lake in IISD Experimental Lakes Area, Ontario, Canada - Sep2016-L442-9m | ecosystem: Environmental > Aquatic > Freshwater >...
GGCGGGCGTCCGAATGGAGTTGGACGAACCTCTTGACGACCAGTCTCTGGCGACCGACTTTCGCTGGCAGGAACCGGATGATCTCCTGGCGGCCTTGTTGCTTTCGGACCTGGTATTGCAATTGGAGCACCTTCGAGAGCAGCTCGGTCACGATGCGAAATCCAAGCGTATCGCCCAAATTGCCATCGCTTCGCTCGGACATTGGCTGGCCGAACTCGTCCGATCTACGGGAGTCACCTACGACGAAGAAACCGAGCGACTGGTTCAATTGATCGCGGCGGAGAAGGCCTCTCGCTTATACGTACAAATTCGCGGTTTAGGGTTGGCCAAGTGCGAAGGATTGCTTTTGCAAACGCTTCTCTCGTCGAAAGTTCCTTCGGCCGTTCGGGTCGGAGTCGATCTCATCGTCGAGCAACCACCGAAGGAGTGGTCGGAGTCTTCGCAAGCGATCGGGGCGCTCATCCAGTCGCATCATTGGAAGCTACGCGACGTTTTTCCCCGCTTGTTGGATTCCACCGTACCCGCAGTACTGGCACCAGCATTGGATCTGGCGAACCTTCAAGTCCGCAAATATGGCGTCCAACCCCATCCGGCTGCCGAGCGTTTGGAACCCCTCCTATCACTGACAGGAGGGGTTACCCAACAGCTTGCATCGATGGAAGAGGATCCGAGCAAATTTTCAAACACGGTTGCCGGTGTCCAACGCATTCTCTTTGACAGTGTTTCTTTGCTGGTTGCTCTTTGCGATTATTTGGGTTTGATGGGTGATGCGCGCGCGATTGGGAAACTCACGCAAGCCCTTGATCTGAAGCACCGACGGATCAAGGCGGAGGCTGCATTTGCGCTCGCAAAGCTGGGTGAAGAACGAGCGCGAGATCTTCTCTTGGAGATGGTTACTGATGACGCAAGCCGACTTCGTGCCTTGGCATATGCCACCGAGCTAGGACTGGAAGATCGAATCGATCCACAGTGGTTGAGTTCTTTGTCCAAAGCTCGGTCCGAGCTTTCGCTTTGGTTGAGCCAACCAGAACAATTCTCGATCCCGCCTCATGCGATGGAGTTGGTGGAGCAGCGAACGATGCGATGGCCTGGATTCGATGGACCTCAAGAATGTTTCTTGATTCGTTTCGAGTATCAATTCGGTGACGAGAAATTCGAGAATATCGGCTTTGCAGGTCCCTTCACGGCCACCGTTTCATTCAATTTGCTCCCTCTGTCTCCTCATCAATGCTGGGAGGTTTATCTCGCCAATGACGTCGAGGATGAGAGCGAACGACGCTGGGCATGGAGCAATCTCCCTGGACGGGATCGTGGATGGGCAGAGAGTTGCATCGAACGATTGGAAGAAAATGGCTTCGAATCGATGCAGCCGAAAGGTGCATTTGAATTTCTCGGCTCTCGCGCCCTATTTTGCGAAGGGCTCGACCATCAATCGCACGTTGTTCATTCGTTGTGCGATGGAGAATCGGTTTACTCGACCAAACCGATGCCTGGATCGGCGGATTTCCTCTATCTGCAGTGGAAAGGACAAATCTGTATGGAGCATATCGACGACGCGTAGTGGAGCGTACTGTTGCATGTGGGGCGTGTATCAGCAGTCCCCTGCGTACGCGACATGTTGGGATTGTTGCACCTGGAAAAGTCTTTCAGAATGTCATGCTCCTCTGCAAAACCCGCAGATTGCTCATGGGTCCCGTGCTGACGCAATGGTCTGTGAAAGAGCATTGGGGACACTTCAACTGGGGAACAAAAACGAAAAAAAGGGCATCGATTTCTCGACGCCCTTTTCCGTGTTTAGATCGAGGTGTAATCCCCTCGAAGTTTACTCAAGCACAGGTTGGGTTGCGGCGTTGGAAGCACCTTCGCTAGTCGAACCATCTGCATTCGTTACGGTCGAGGTTCCCGTAGGTGGTTTGGGTGCGGGATTCGAAGAGGGAGTCGGCCCTTTCGGAGCGTCACCACAACCTACAACCAACACCAATCCAAATACAAGAACCGTAAATCGGACCAAATTCATGGAGATCATCCTTCCTGATTATTCTTCAATGCTGGCAACTAGACCGTCTCGAATACCACCCAACGCGTACCAAAGGCGACCTTCGGTCGAGAATGGAACGAGACGAACCGAGTTGTCGATGTAGGACATGTGCAGACCCGAGCCGTGAAGGCTGTGGAACTTGCGACCTTCGCCATACTGAGTGGCCGAACGCCAATCAGGAGGATTGAGCGTTCCGTTCGGAACCATGAAGCGCGTGATTTGACCACCTTGGGAAACCCACCAGAACGACATCTGACGGCTGGTGTTGGTCGTCGGCTTGTTCCATTGACCAGTCACTTCCCCGAAGAAGAAAGAGTTCGACTGACCGTCGGTCACGTCGCGGAGCTTCGTCTTGCTACGAGCTTGAGCCCAGCCGCTGAGGTCATCGGCAGTGATTCCCTGAACACCCAGGTTTGCACCGGAAGGAGCTGCAGGATCCAGTGCTTGCGAACCGGTCTTGGTCGAACGACCAGCGCAACCGAGGTAATTGGTTTTGCCAATGGTTCGGTGCCAATCGGCGAAGGAAGAACCTTCGTAGTAGAAGCTGTGACCAGGCAACGAGGTTGCTGCAGTGGTGTACGCGAAAACGTGCAGAATCGAGTACTGAAGACCTTGGTCGGAGATGTCCGATGGGCACAAGAAAATTGGAATGTTGTTCTGAGCGGTCGACCAAGCGGATGCACGAGCCGGTGGCGAAGTGCCGTAGTCGTTACTCCACCAGTAGACGTTCTTCAGTTGTTGATCCGAACCCGAAGGTGCTGCAGTCACGCCGTCGGCAAGCATGCCGCTCGTATCTGGATTCAAGTTCAATTCGGCTTCGAAAACTTGGGACAGCTGACGCAGTTCCAAGAACGGGAGGATATGCACCAAGTGGCTGATCCCATTGTGGCTATTGTACTGATAGCCCAGGGAGCCAGTATGGGTCAATGCAGGAGGAGGGAGCAAAACACCAGGAGGCAATCGCTTGAAAGCGCTTTCAAAGTTCAGCGTCGCCAAACCGATTTCTCGAACGTTCTTCGAGCAGGTCATACGACGGGCCGCTTCCCGAGCCGACTGAACGGCGGGGAGCAACAACCCGACCAAGATGCCAATAATGGCAATCACCACCAACAGCTCAACGAGGGTGAAACCCACTCGCCGAGTGCGAGCACTCTTCGTCATAACAGAACCCTTCAACAAAAAAGAAAAATAAAAAACCACGCTCAAAAACAGGGGCAAGCCGGCGGCCGGAGACTATTTCAAGGGAGGACAAAATAGAAACCTAAGTGACCGCCATACAACGAGCAGGAGCGCCAAACTGGAATGTATTCAAGTTGGACACACTGCGCGCGAGAGCAAATAAAAACCGCTCTCACTTAATAAACACTTAGCCGTCGAATTTGTCAATCTTTTTTTGCGAAACTTTCACGGTATTCTGCGCTTCTTCCCCTTGTTCGACGTACCGAGACCGTGTAGCCCCCAAAAATTGGCCGACGGTAGTTACTACGTGAAGTGCAAAGTTACGAGATGAATCGTACCGTGGAAGGCTGCGTTGCCATTTTCCGGTAAGGCGAAAGCCAACCTTACAAGACCGTTATTGACGCATTGTTGTCAGTGAAAACGTTCGGAATAGGTAAAAAGCACAACCTTTTGAGAGAGAACTCCTTGCAAAAACGGGTTCGGTGAAAAATAACGATTGCGATAACTTCTTTCTGCGAATCACAATCCGATGCGATTCAATTTTGTCCGATTCCTGGGCGTTGCAGCCGGTCTAAGATCACGCTTGCAATGTCGATATCCAAGGCCTTGGCGGTCGCTCGCCACCCCGGTACGGCGTTGACTTCCAAAACGACGTTTCTGCCGTCGCTGGTCGTCAGGAGATCGACTCCGGCCATCCAGGTTCCAACGGCTTGGCAAGCAGCAAACGCGATCGAGACTTGTTCAAACGTTGGCGTATGAGGGATCGCGGAACCACCGCGCGAAACATTGGTGCGCCAGTCGTCGCGGTTTTCACGCCGAACACAAAAAACCGCATCATCGATGACCAGTAATCGCAGGTCGAATCCCGGGCTAACCAAGAACTCCTGGATATAGATGACCGCATGCAACTGCTCGAGCGTGGTGAAGACTCGCCATGCCATGTCTGGATCGTCGACGCGCAGGATGCCTCGCCCTTCTCCTCCAAACAGTGGCTTCACCACACAATCCCCTCCGAGTCGTTGCCATGCCTGCATGGCTTGATCGCGAGTTTGGCAGCAGTAGGTGTGAGGGATTTCGAGCCCAGCACGTCGAACGGTATCCAGCGTTAACCATTTGTCGATTGCGATTTCCAGCGACCGAGGGGGGTTGATTAGCCTTACCCCAGAACGCTCCGCCACATGGAGGGCGTTCATTCGAAAGATGGTCTGCTCCAGCGAACCCAAGGGCATGGTCCGGACGAGGATGGCATCGAGTCCCCCAGGATCCTGGTTGAGGTGCGAGGGGGTCGATGGGTTGCAAAAAGGATGAGTGTCTGCGCCCGTGAGTGTGATCGGGCTCGAGCCCCCCATGTATGCGACTTGCAAATCGGCGAAGCCAATGGGATGAATCTCGATCGCACGAGGCCAGTCTTCCCCCTTCGAGGCTCGGAGGAGGTCTTTCATGTACCAGCCTTCGGCGGAACCGAGGACTCCAACCCGCAGAGAGTCCGGTGCCGACGGATGGGCTATCGCGGATTCCACAGAGCTCATGCCGTCTTTTCGCCAAAGGATGCACAAAGTACTTCCGGGTTGAATTTTCCATAGCGAACCGACCGACCGCTTCGGAGGTTGACGATCGTCAGCATGGCGGGAGCAAACAATCCTGGGTCGACTTTGTAGAAGTCATATCCGTAGTACTTGAAGGTTTCCGCAAAGGGCTTGCCATAGTCGCTGGATGCCGAACTGGGGACCAGGGGAGCGATCTCGTTCAATCGGTCTTCGTCGGCGTCGACCCACAACGTGACATGACCTCCATACAGAATCGCATCGTTGGTTCTTCCGATTCCACTGACAAAGTCTTTTGCAACCGGAGGCAAGGGAGCGGTCCCATATCCGGAGACCACGAGCCGAAGATCGAAGCCGAGTTCATGCAGTTTGTGAAGGGAAGTTTCGATGGAGCGGGCCACGACTTGGATGACGCCGGCGAGGCTGGTGGTGGGTGCAACGCATAGAGTCACCGATTCGGGAGGGACGCCGCACGCATCGGCAATGGACTGAAGAACTTCGGCGGAAGGCAATGCATCGCATTCCAAGACGCCGATGGCGCAGTGGGATCCATCTTCGATTTCGAGCGCTTCGAGGATGGGTTCTCGTCCTCGTTTGGCTCGCATGGGACCGGATCCCATGGCGAAGAAATCTCCATGGGAGATCTTCCATCCGGCGTACTGCGAAGCCATGCACGCTTCAATTGGGGCATCGGTGGTGACTTGTATTTGAGGCTGCGGGCTGATGGAGTGATCTGCCGGTGCGATCGATACGGTGGCGTGATCGGCAAGGCAAATACGCGCTAAGAGGAGTCCTGCCTCGAGCCCGCCTCGGGCTTTGCAGCCAAAATCGAGAACTTGGCCTCCCCCTTCGACCGGAAGCGTGGAGATGCGCAGTGCGTTGGATCGATTCTGCGCCCCGTCGATGAGGGATGCAGTGTGCTGATTGAGATGGCGAGTATTTGGATTCATACTTGCCATAAACTAGCAGAGGTGGGTTGCAAGCGAAATGCCCGAGAGGGAGGAAGAATTGCAAAGGCCGTGAGCGTACGGGGTGTGCGTCCCTGCAATGAAACATCCCTATCAGGGTGCAAAACTCAGCTCGCCCAATTTGGCGATCACCTCGATCAATTCCTCGGATCGGCGAATGGTCAAATGGATATTGGAGTCTGCCGGTGAATCGCGAATCGCATCGATCAAATGTTCGACCGACAGGACCGTATCCTCTTCGAAACGAGTGATTCGGTCTCCTGGGTAGATCCCAGCGCGCGCGGCAGGAGAATCGGGGACCACGGATTTAACGACAATCGACGGGTTGCCGGGATCGGAATCACGCTCACCGGTTTGCAATTCCATCACGAGTTCGACTCCCAACCAACCTCGACGAACGCGCCCATGTTTCATGAATTGAGCGTAGACCTCGCGGACCAAATTCGACGGGATGGAAAAACTGACTCCGCGATAGGATTCACCGACGATCGCTGTGTTGATTCCGATCATTTCCCCGCGGCCATTGACGAGTGGACCACCGCTATTACCAGGATTGACAGCGACATCGCTTTGCATCAAGTCGCTGTAGCGCGAGGAGATTCGATCGCGCGACCCGCGGTACTGGACATTGGCATTGAGATCCACACGGTGTTTGCCACTCAGGATGCCAAACGAGACCGATCCGGTCAGTCCAAAGGGGCTGCCAACCGCCCATACGGGAGAGCCAACATCGACTTGATCGCTATCGCCCCATGCGATAGGCATCAAGTCTTCGGCATCGATCTTGAGCAACGCCAAGTCGGTTGTGCGATCGACTCCGATGATCTCCGCCGGTAGGACCCGATCATCGGCCAAATAGACGGTGGTATCGACCGCCCCTTCGAGCACGTGGTAGTTGGTCAAAATGTATCCGAGCGCATCGATAATGACGCCGCTTCCCTGCCCCGAGTTCCCTCGAAATTCGCGCGGGTCGATCTGAGCCCGCGACGGCTCTCGATTCGGACCCGATCGGGGGAGAAGATCGAGTGGTTCCCGGCTGAGGAACTGCGATTGTTGATTTCGATTGGAGACGGTGATATGGACGACGCTCGGGCTGGCACGCTTGGCGACCGTGCGGGAGACTTGGGATAATCCTTCCCAGGAGACACGCTCCAGTTGATCTCCAGCCATTTCGTATTCGGCTCGCAATTGACCACGATGCCAAGAATAGCGGGACGATTCCAACATCGGGGGTAAGATGAATCGCAAACAAAGGAGCAGGATCAAGACGACCGCAAGGCTCAACAGGGTCGATACCAAAAGATTGGCTATCGTCGGTGTAGCATTGCGATTCCCTCTCGATTCGGCGGGATGTCGGGAGGCTGATGGAGAAGCCTGATCGCAGAGGATCGCACCGGTTCTTGAGGAAGCTTCCGCACCCTCGCACGCAACGCTTCCATCGGATGCGATTTTCCAGTCGCGCGGTTCGGTGGTGGTCCGTCCGCGTTCCTCGCTGGCAGCTCGGTCGGCGGAGTCGTCCAACCAGAATGGATCCACGGGGGTGGATGGAATGGATGGGTCCTGGGGATCGTTCATGATGCTGCGCTCGTGCGAGCGATTGCCCTCATCCTCCGTTACAACTCAAAGCAACACCACTTGGAATTGGAACCTCCCGAAGTTCGCACGACAAGCAAATTTTCGGACATCGCAGGCAAAGCTCGATAAATTCCTGGCGGTAATGCCGACGTCCAATGGGGTTTAAAACCCTCTTGGTCGGCCGGACAGTACCAGAGCTCCCCTCGAATCCCAAGGATCAACAGGTTGGTCGAGAGCATGCGAGGGCTGATATCCGCGGTGGAATCCTTTTTCTCGATCACTGGGCTCTCGATCGCTGGGCTCTCGATCGCTGGGCTGGGGTCCAATGCGATCGTATGGCAAATGGACGGTACAGAATGAGACCAAATCAACTTCCCTTCCAGCCCGTCGATACAGCGGAAACTGGCGGATCCACCATCCTCGCGACCGTCGCATCCAAAGATCCAATCACCGACCGCAACCGGGGTTGCATATTGACTGGAGATCGCATCTCCCTTGTTCATGATCCGTACGGTTTCGGGATCGGGTTTGACAATCAACTGACCGATTCCGTAACTGGCGGTGAAGAAGAGTTGCCCTTGTTTGACCTCGATGGGTGTTGCCGCATTCACCGTCGGCCCCCGCTGACCGAAAGGGAACTGCCATCGAACATTTCCCGTTCGAGGATCGAGTCCATAGGTGGCCAGCCTGGTCGTTGCCACAACTGTCTTGAGTCCCGGACGCACCGATGAATCGATCAAAATGGGGGACGAATAACTTGCATCCGCATCGGTGGATTGCCACAAATTTTTTCCGTCCGTCAAGTTCACTGCGACGACGCCGGCATTCTTTCGCCCCCCTACACAGACGATGATTGTGTTGCCAACGACCAAAGGAGAACTCCCCGCACCGAAGTAACCATCCTCGGCCCCGAATTCTCGACGCAATGCGCGGCTCCATCGCTTTGTACCATCGATGCGATTGACGCAATGCAAGACCCCCCCAGCGGAATGAGCCAATACAACGTCCTTGAGCAACTGAGGTACGCATCTGGGTCCGTTATCCGCATCGATACCGCGAGCATAGGTCGCAGGAAACGCAATGTTCCAAATCTCTTTTCCATCTTCCAACGACACCAATCGCAGCACATCCGAATTGTCTTTGCGGTCGAACAAGGCGACTTGCTGATCCTGGATCGAAGCACCCGCATAACCCAGCCCTGCGTCGATCTCCCATCGGAGCTTCGGAGGAGAGTTCGCGTGATCTGCAAGATCTTTCGAGAGCACCCCATGACCGTTGCGCTGTGGCCCCAGAATCTCCGGCCAGTCGGCTTGCACCCGCCCGACGTTCAATCCAATGAACCACAGCAAGAAAAGCAAACTCATCCAGTGCGGACTTCGCCAAGTTCGAACGCCATCCCGGCGGTTGATCCATAGGCCATTCAAACGCATCCCTAGCCAGGGATAGGAAATGGGTATTTCGATCAATTGCATGCGATAGGTCCCGGAACGAGGAGCTTGTTTCTTCCAAGTCGAATTGTACCCAACAACCCAACCGGGAGGAAACTGAACAGGGCGAAACGAGACATGGCATGGCTCGAATTGGCATGAAGCCCTGCTTTATCACTCGATCGCTTCCGCATGCGTCGGATAGACGATTGGTGCGAGTTCGGTCCTTCGTAGACGTTCTGGCATCCCTAGGGATTGGTCGCATTGTTGCTGGCATGCAACCAATAACGGGCCGCCAGAGCGACAACGATACCTGCTGTCCCATGGATGAACAGAAAGAGACTGTCAAAGAAGAGATTGGTCCAGAAACCAAACCGGCGTGGATCTGGTCCCCAATTTCGATCGTAGATGGCTTGAATCAACCAAACCGTCAGAAGGCTGGTGATCAGCCACACCGAAACGATTTGGGTTGCAACCCCCCAGGAGAGACGCCATGGCCATACCCGCCAGGGGATTTCTGGTTCCAGGAGTCCCGGTTCCTGTCGGGTGCGATCGAGCACGTTGAACACGACGGCGAGCGTCACCGCCGACGCCAAGACCAAAATTCCCGTGCAAATCAAATTGATCGACCATGTGGGATGGTTGTTGATCGATGCCAGGACCCAGGCCGCATAAATGGCGATCCACACCGACCATTTCAAAACCCCCACACGTGCTGTTGGACTCATGCCGAGATCCTCGATCGGTTCAACAAGTCTCCATGGAAGGCAAGGAACAATATTCCATGCGTCCCTTTATTGATGCAAAAAATACCACTAACGTCGCGGTGGTTCGGGCACTTCTTGAACAATCGGTGGCAGCGTGTTGTTCGCCGGCATCGCTTTGTTCGAGGGTAGCGTGTCGTTCGAGGGTAGCGTGTTGGCTCGAAGTGGCGGCACGCGTTCGGCTTTGTCGCTCGGAATATTCGCCGTCTCATCGATCATGCTGTCAGGGTTACCTGGCCGACATCGCGTATTGATCACTTCCCACGGTTTAGGGTAGAGATACAAAGGCATGTACCGACCAGCATGATTTCGGTAGTTGCCATTGTCGTGATTGGTTTCCCATGACATCGCTTCCTGGCTTGTGGGTTCGATGATGTGGACAATCTTTCCTCCGTAGTACCACGGGCGATTGTAAACCTGGCGGTGTTCGGGAATGCTTCGAGTGATGGTATGAGGGAGAAAATCAGGGCGTTGGATGGCGGGGTCGAGGTAAGTCCCTGCAAACCAAGCATGCTTGGTTTGCGCCCTAGCTGTCGGCGCGTACCAACACACCGTGACGATTGCCACCAAACACCCAATCGCGGAGCCGACTCTTCGTAGCATTGTATTTTCCATCCCCATTCGCCATGCCCTCTTCGCCACTCCCACGCAGGGATATCCCGTGCGGGTCGCCATCGATTCCATCTCGTTATCTTCTGCATAGACGTACTTCTTTATCATCAGCATGCGGGACACTCTCGCTTGAGCCGTTTTTTTCACGTCGTAGCGCTCTGAAAGTGATGGCTAATGCGTCCGCCTCTGGGAATCTGCAGGGGAGACGGTTCGCCGGAAGACGTCGCGGCTGGAAAAAACTCCCTCCTGTCTGCTTTGCGGCCAAGATTTTCGATTGCAATGCGAATCCCAAGGTGGACTGGATCGCCATGGTCCGGCTTCTCCGGGAACACTGCTTTGTTCTTTTTTCTGGGCTTTGCGCAGGTTGCAAGCGGTTTTTGAGGCCAATGGAGATGGCTCCTCCACGGCGAAGAGGACGTGGGTTTGAGATCTTGGGTTTGGGATATACTAATTGTTACAAAGACCTTGGAGCCCGATTGTCGGGCAGGAGCAACCATGTGTGAATCAATGCATGCACATTCAGAAGACGATGTTCCCCAACTTCCAACCGGGGAGTCGGGATGCAAATCCTACGCGCGGTTGCTTCGTCGCGATTGGATGCGACGAACTGTGTTGGGTACCGGTTCCGCATTCTTGGGTTTGAGTTCCACTGGGACCATGACCCGGCTCGCCGAACAAATCGCTCGCGGTAATGAACAGAGTGGGAACGCGTCTCGCCCGCGTGGTTTGATTGTGCTTTGGCTCCAAGGGGGGCCCAGCCAACTGGAAACCTTTGACCCGCATCCCAACTCGGCGATCGGGGGAGAAACGCAGTCCGTCGCGACATCCGTGCGCGATGTTTCGATTGCGTCCACGCTTCCGCGATGCGCTGAGATCATGGATCGGATGACGCTGATCCGTTCCATGGTTTCCAAGGAAGGAGATCACGAACGTGCCACCTACAATATGAAGACGGGATGGCGACCCGACCCAACGCTCATTCATCCCTCCATCGGTTCAGTTCTCTGCCACCAATCCGAGAGCAACATCGAGATCCCCCGGCACATTTCAATCCAATCGTCTCAATGGCCTGCTCGGGGCGGGTACATGGGAAGCCAATGGGATCCATTCAAGCTGTCGGATCCCAAAGATCCACTTCCCAATTTGAAAAATTACATCGAGCCCACTGTCTTCGAGCAACGCTTGGCGGATTTGGAGTTGGTCGAAGCTCAGTTTCGCAAGGGGCGCCGCAAGGATTTGGATCGTTCCAAAACGCTCCATACCAGCTCGACCGAAAGGGCCAAGACGATGATGGCTAGCGAGCAGATCGCGGCTTTCGAAATCGATCGCGAACCGGAAGGGGTCCGAAAGGCCTTTGGCGATACGCCGTTTGGCCGTGGATGCCTGGCCGCTGTTCGACTCATTGAAAAAGGAGTTACCTGCGTTGAAATTGAACTCAGTGGTTGGGATACCCACGTCCAAAATTTCTCGCTTCAATCAGGTCGCTGCGAAATTTTGGACGCGGCATTGCATGCTCTCGTTCAATTGCTGATCGAACGGGATCTTTTGGATTCCACCGTGGTGATGTGCGGTGGCGAGTTTGGAAGGACGCCCACAATCAATGTGGCCGACGGACGCGATCATTGGCCTACGGGATTCAGTACTGTCGTCATGGGCGGGCCGTTTCGCCGAGGATACGTTCATGGAGAGACGACCAGCGAATTGCGATCGGAGGACAAGGATCCCCTCAGCGGAGTCCGCGATCCCGTCCGAGTGGAAGACCTCCATGCGACACTGCTCCATGCGTTTGGGATTCCCTTTACAGAGGAATTGATTACGCCCATTGGCCGCCCTCTGGCATTGAGCACAGGGACAATCATTACGGATCTCCTGCAACAGGCTTGAGCGATTGCCATCCACGATCCAAGATGATGCCCAGCAGATATGGAAGGCCGGAGTCGCCGCGGTTCGGGCCGATCGTGTTGTGATGGATCATGTCCAATGGGATGGCCGATGGTTGACTATTACCCAAGATGCATATGACCTAAGTACTGTCGAGCGCCTCTGGATTGTCGGTGCGGGCAAAGCCACATCGGGGCTGCTCCGAGGGTTGCTGCATGTCCTTCTCGCATCCCGCTATGCATATCCCGCGATTCAAGGCTGGATCAATATCCCGGAGGATGCATTTCAGCCCGAGGATTTGGAGATCGCGCGGAAGGCTGGAATTACGGTCTGTCAAGCCCGACCGCCCGGGATCAATGAGCCGACAGAACGCGTGGTCTATGGAACACGGGAAATCGTTCGGATCGTCGAGAACGCCGGTGTGCGCGACTGCGTGATCACGTTGATCAGTGGCGGAGGGTCTGCCTTGCTCTGTTTACCCTCGCCTGGTATTTCACTGGATACCAAGCTTGCCGTGACGCGAAGTCTCTCCTCTCGTGGAGCGAATATTGAGCAACTCAATGCGGTCCGAAGATGCATGAGTCAAGTGAAAGGTGGGGGCCTGGCTCGACGATGTCATGCACCGCGGATGCTCTCACTCATTCTTTCGGATGTCTTGGGTGATCCGTTGGAATACATTGCCTCCGGACCCACCGTCCTGAATCCTCGACCCGATCCACGGCTAGCATCAACCATCCTGAAGGAGTTCTGCCCAGGTGAGTTTTTAGAATTGCTCTCGCGATGGGAATCCGACCTGCGGAACTCAATATTGCAGAATGAACTGCCGTCACCGGAAACTGAGTGTGTTATCAAGAATTATGTCATGGCAAATAACGCAACCGCAGTCATGGCGGCGAAACGAAAGGCGGTAGAACTCGGTTATCGCCTCTTCGATGGCGTGAGTACGATGGCGGAATCGTCGTTCGGCTCGGAGGCTGCTGCCTATGGAGAAAACTTTGCTCGGTCTTTACTGCAGATGCCAGTACCTACCAATGCCAACGATCAACCCAATGACAACCATCAACGCGTGGCATGGATCACCGGCGGGGAGCCGACGGTCGTTCTTCCTGCCAGTGCTGTTCGTGGTAGGGGTGGACGCAATCAACATTTAGTCCTGGCGGCAGGGATTGCTGCGATCGAGGGATTGCAGTCCTCCGATGGATCGATCAACGAAATCGGAGTTGGCAATGATGGAGTTGGCAATGATGGAGATTGGGTGATTCTTTCCGGTGGAACCGACGGCGAGGATGGACCCACCGATGCAGCGGGCGCGTGGGTCGATCGGGATTGGGTGCGACGGTATGGAAAAGAGCGTGATGAGTTAGAAAAGGGGCTCGCGCGATGCGATTCGTATTCTATCTTCGAGCAGACAGGAAACTTGCTTCGCACGGGACCGACGCACACCAATGTATGTGACGTGCGCGTCGGGCTGCGGCGCGGGGCACCTTAGCAAATCATTCCTGGGCCAATCCACTCTATGCGAATCCTGTCGGGGCCAACGCGCAACTTACGGGCCGGGCAGTTCTTCCAACCGCGGAATCACGACAGCGGGAGTCTCTTCGGCACAAGGTGCACAGTACTGGCTCTCTGATCTCGGTGGAAAACCATAGTTCTCGGGAGAGATCTTGCCGGGGTCAACCCAGATATTGTCGGAGTCGACCTGAATGGTTCCCAATTCTTGATCGAGGTTGCGTCGTTGGGCTTCATAAAAAACCCATACTCCCAAGAACGTGTTTTGTGCGTTGAGCAGATCCTGCAAAGCGGAAACACTGTCCCGTGCGGCCGTCGGACCTGATGCTTGATTCAAGCTTTCGCGGATTTGCCGTAAGTCCTCATTGATCGTGATTTGTTGAGCTGCGATGCGGACCGCGTAGCGTTGCAATTCAAAGTTGTATTGGTTGTATCGGATGTTTCTCAATTGGGAACGAAGCGTCTGCCAAACACCATCCTCGAATCGATAATAATTCCGTTTGGCTTGCTGGTATTCGATCAGGACTTGACGGTATTGGTTCCGTTCTTGCATGCGGGTTAACGCGGTGTCCCACTGAAAGCCGCCTCGCAAACGCCCGGTCCGACTGCGAAGGGACAAGGGATTGTCGTTGACGTTTTGCATGTCGCCGCTGAAGACGAGGTCGAGGGAGCTTTCCAAGTTGTCCGCAACGACTTCGATGGCTCGCCAGGAATCGACTAGAGATGCTCTCGAATTCATCCAGTCCAGTCGATTCGTACGAGCCACTTCGATCGCTTCTTCCGGGAGAAGATCGACTTGAGGTAGCAAGACGCTTTCGATGCGAGCTCGCGCTTGCAAGACCTGAAGAGCGAGAACATCGTCTGCGAATTCTGCGAGAATCGATTGGCTAGGCAGAATCAAATTGTCTCGGAGTTCATTGAATCGTTCTCGACCATCGATGTTGTCTGTCCGGGCGAGAGACGCGGCAGCATCGCTTTGGAGTTTCTGGACTCGTTCCGCTCGTTCGCGAAAACGACGATCCAGTTTTTCCAGGTCTTCTGTCAATCGATCGGGGAGGGAATCCAAGCCGCTGGATTCGAGCAGTGCCGCATCGAGGCTTTCCGTTGGCAGCAGATTGCAAATGGTCGATCGTTCTTGCTTGTAGATATCTCGCAACCGTTCCATATCCTCTTCCCGAGTCGGCAAGGTTTGCCTGAGCCTCTCGATATCCGCTCGGCCATCGTTGAGGTCCTTGCCGAGAATCGTGCGTCGAACTTGTTCGAGCGTGGCGACACCTTCTTGGATGTCTCGCACCGAGCGTTTCGCGTCCTCGTTCCATTGAAGCGAACGGAATTTGACTTTCGTATCGGGGTTCATTTCAACGGGACTGAGTTCCAGCAGTTTGGCATTGTCATCGCCGATCGAGTCCCGCAAGCTAGCGACTTGGTCGCGACGCTGTTTCAGTTCGGATGAGATCAAATTGAATTGATCCAAGACAGGATCCTTGATCTCAACACAGACGTAGGGCGGGAGACCTAGCAAGACCTTGAAGTTATCCAAGGATTGCTCGTAATTGAATTTGAGTTGCAGCAGGGTGGCTTGTGAAGAAATCAGTGCTTGGCGAGCTTGGGCTACCTGCAACTGCTGGCTTGGAATCGCATCCTGCGTTGCTGGGATGATGGTTAACTGCTCGCGGAGCGTGTCTTCGAATCGGGCCAAGTTATCCCGCAAGCGGGAGACGTTTTCTTCAGCATTGCGAATTTGAAGTTGGTTTTGAACCAAACCGAGGAACCCTCCGACTTGAGGTACGGCGCCGCCACCCCCAAAACCGGTCGCAGCATTGTTCTGCACGTTTCCAACAGTACCGAAACCACCTCCCAACCCCGTGAATCCTTGAAGACCTGCACCACCAAACAATCCCCCACGTCGTGTGGGACCAGGTTCAGCAGCACGACCTGCGGTGATTGTAATGTAGAAGCCTGTGCGGTAACGCTCAAAGGAGCGAACGTTGTACAGCAAGGTGCGTTCGGCAAGCGTCAATCGTTCCAGCGTGACATCCCGTCCACCGTTGCGCAGAAGGGGTTGAATGAAGGTAAAGTCAAGCAGCGTATTGGCACTTTGTGTGTCCGGCCCGGAAAATTGCCACGTGATATTGTTAGCCAGTCCAACGATCATTTGAGCACCTGTCGAAAAGGTGCGACGCATTGCGATCCCTCGAGGGCCGTTTGAAAAAAAGCTGCTGGACACGGTGGAACTGCTTTGTCCACCCGCCCCCCGTCGCAATGGACCATCCGCGGTATAGATGGCTCCGTAACCCGCAAACAATTGATTGCTCAGCAGGAACCGCTCGGAACTCACGTCGAGTGCTGAGAGGTACAAGGTTTCAATTTCGGATTGGTATGTTGTGTTTTGAAGGGTTGCGATGCGCACCGAAGTGTCGGCGTCCATCACCAACACTCCCCGTTCGTCCAGAGGCAGATACTGCCACCAAACGGGATTCTCGGCCGTGTTGGTCCGGCCGTTCACATCCCATAATGGGTAATGGTTCATGCCATTGATCACGCGCATGTAGCGATGCGATACGTCATCATCCTCCGGCATCGGTGGACGATCCGGATTGAATGGATCAAACATTCGAGAGGCACGATCCATCTGTATGGAACGGATCGGAGGGGAGTCGGCATCGAAGATCTTTTCACTGATCAGGTTGTCGACTTCTTGGTCGGCGCGAGTTCGATAATGGGCTCGATTGCAGCCAACGCTTGCGGAATAGACCAAAGGCAAGGTCACTGCCGAGATGCAAGCATTTAAAAGCCAGCCACGAAATCGCGACCTCGCACTTTGCTGTTTCGACATAAATGCTTTCCGCTCTGAATGGGGGAGAAACGATCATCGGTTTATTCGGTTGGCGCGGACCTTCCGGTTGATTCCGGTTAGCGAATCGGCGCAGAATTTTCCTTGGAATCCGGAAATGACGCGCAGCAGCAGGCAAGCAGAGCCATGGAACGCTGGGTGGATCGGTCCATCGTTTGACAGCATTTTCAGCAGGAACGGTAAAGCATGAGGTTGCGACGAAACCAACAAGCCGGTTAGCCGTCAATCAAACCGCGTGACCCATAGAAATTGGGTGTTCACGCACTTCGGCAAACGGGGTTGCGCGTTCGCTGGAATTGACGAAGGGGAAGGTTTCCCCGTGCTTCCTTTTTCCCAATGCTTCTATGCAGATTGCAACTCTCAAAGTCATAGCCGAAAAAAGTGAGCCTGAGGCGCTAGCCGAGTTCTTTCGACATGCAAAGATCGGCTAGCGCCTCAGGCTCATGGGATCGAAAATCGATTTTCGTCCGCTGTGTCCTCAAAGAACTGTTACGAGATTCATGGCACTAATTGTCCATACTACTTGTCTGAGTTCTTCAAGAAGTTATCGAGGATTCCCATCACGATTTTTCGGTAGACTTGCTCGAGGAGAGGATTCGAGCGGATCAATTTCATGGTTTTGTAAAGCTGCTCGCCTGACTCCTCATCGAGTTCGATCTCTGACGTGATCCCTTGTGCATCGATCATCACGGCGAGGTAATGTTTGATTCCATTCGGGTCGATGGATTTTTGGACATCGTGCAACTGAGCCGTTGCCACGTCGAAGGTCATGCCGGTGGAATCGGACACGGGCTGGACAGCCCGTTTTGGGATCAATGAGCCCAGGAAGCCTGCCATTTCCTGAACGCTTTCGGAGCGACTATTGCGATTCAGATCGCCTCCAAGCTTTTTTAGACGATCCAAATTCTCTTCGCTCGACCTTTGCTGGCTATTGCGAATGCTGCGATCGATCTGCGATTGAACAAAGTTGGACGCTGTCGAAGCTTGGGGCGAGTTCGCGTGGGAGGAGACCTCCATCACGGATCTCCAATGAGGATCCCGCTCGTCCGGTAGGAGTGCATCCTCGTTCGACGACGATGAATCGAGGTTCGTGGTGCGATCGTCGGTCGCATCAGCAACCATGGGAGCGCTCTGCAGGACAATCGTTGATGCGGGACCCATTTGCTGCGGGAGCCTGGAAGGCAAAAGAAGCACCGCGAAGCCGATTCCAAAAGCATGAACCATCAGCGACACAATCGTTGGCAGGCGCCAAGCATTTGAATCGTTGAATGCATTTCGGAAGTGTTTTTTCGGCAAGCCCATCCGCTTATTTTAGTCCGGATCGGGGATCGGACGCATCGGAGAAAATCAGGACTCCCGATAGATTTCCGACACGGTTCCTCGCCCGAGGCCGTTAGCGTTGGCGAGCCATGGTTTGGAAGAGTTCGTACCTCGCCTTGAGCTCGGCCAAACTGTCCCCCCCAAATTTTTCCACGAGTGCCGAAGCGAGCTCAAATGCGACGACATGTTCAACGATGATGGCTGCCGCCGAGATGGCGCACACGTCGCTTCGTTCGTAGTTTGCACGATGCGGCTGCTTGTCTTCCATGCGAATCGAATCGAGAGGTTTGCGCAACGTGCTGATGGGCTTCTTGGCGGCGCGAAGGATCAGGGGCTGGCCGTTGGTCATTCCTCCTTCTAATCCTCCTGCATTGTTCGAAGGGCGAACGTAGCCTAGGTTCGGAAGATGCGCCAGCGCTGGATCGAAGTGTATTGGGTCGTGCACCTGCGATCCGCGGCGTCGTGCAGCTTCGAAGCCCATTCCGATCTCAACTCCTTTGATGGCTTGAACAGCCATCACGGCTTGTGCTAAACGACCATCCAATTTGCGATCCCATTGGGCATGCGTTCCGAGCCCGAACGGTAGGCCATCCACTCGAACTTCGACCACGCCACCCAGCGTATCTCCTTCGTCTGCCATTCGATCGATGTATGCTTCGGCTTCGGCATCACGCGTTGGCACGACGCTATAGATGCTGCTCGAATCTCGTTGGGATCGTGTCTCGGCAATCGACTTGGCATAGGTGTCTTCATGGCCGAGTTGCATTTCGCCCAGCTCAACGACATAGCTGACGGTTTCGATGCCTACTTCACGGAGCAAGAGGCGGGCAAGCGCGCCGGCTGCAACGCGAACAGCCGTCTCGCGAGCGCTGGAACGTTCGAGCACACCTCGAATGGAACCTAGGTACTTGATCGCACCGGTCAAGTCCGCATGTCCTGGGCGGGGACGCTCCAATTCCTTGAGCCGTTCAAGCTTGTAGTCGTTGTTGACGACCTGCAATGTGATCGGGGATCCCAAGGTCGTTGACTGCCATACGCCCGTCAGAATATCGACGGCATCGTGTTCCAGTTTTTGCCTGCCGCCTCTTCCATAACCCCCCTGACGAAGCCGCAATTCATGGTTGATGAACGATTCGTCGATGGTCAGCCCTGCCGGAAATCCATCGATGAGCGCGATAAGTGCTTTTCCATGGGATTCTCCGGCGGTCCAGTAACGTAGCATGTGAGGTTGAATCCAAGGCCTCGCGGGCCATAAAGCGCACTCCATCAAACCAAAAGACTATTCTATTCGGCGGTCAGCAACCGCCAAGCCGATTCGCATGTGCCGGAACCAATAGATAAGCCACGAAAGCTGGCGAGAGATCCGGGAAACCATGAACATTCATGCCAATCGGTTCCAGAACGATCGTCTGACGGGAAAAAAGGGCGGGCGAGTGAACGCAATCATTACCCTGTGAATCGCTAATTTGAATCGCTGAGTGCTTCAGCTAGTCCTTGCCTTCGTGCTTGACCTGATCCCAGTACGATTCAAACGCGCCTGGCTTATGAAACTCCGGACTGTTATCGATATCATGGCACTCCAGGCATTTGTCCTGGGCATGTTCGAGTGTGATGCGCATTTGGGCTCGCAAGGTTTCCAAAAGCTGTCGATCCTTCGTCGTATCTCCTAGCTCTGCTTCGACATGGTGTGAGCCCGGTCCATGGCAATTTTCGCAACCGTTCCCGATGAGATGCGACGATTTTTCTAAGGACTCGAAGCCCGTGCGGTAAGGGTAGACTTGTTGGGGATTCCAACCGGTCACATGGCAGGAGATACACTCAGGATCAAAATGGCGAGCCATCGATCGTTCGGGTGGTTCCACGATAGAATCCGTGGCATGGGCATGGGGTGTGTTTTTCCACACCTCGAATGCCGTCGTATGGCACTCGCCGCATTTCTCGCTGCCAACAAATTCTCGCATTGTGGGATGGGACAATGGTCGCAGACCAAGAGAGCTGAAATGATTGTCTGCTTTGGCTTTGAGTTCATCCTGATACTTGCCGAACAAATCCATCATGCGAGGCGAATCCTGGAATTGCGAACTCAAGGCGATCCGTTGATAACGCGTCGGCTGACTGGGATCGTTGAACAAGCCTACGATTCCAGCATACATCCCTTTCGTCCCGGCCTGGACGATTTCCGATTTGATCCCTGGCAGTACTTCGGGTCGATACGTTGGTTCCCCATAACCTCCCGATGTGAGCACCAAATCAAATTGCGGGATCGCTTTGACAATTTCGCGTGTTTCATCCAAGTTCGCATGCGCGATCAGGACTTGATAATCGCATTTCTCTTCATCGAGCTTTTTGGCAATGGTACGCAGGGATGCGATCGCCGGGGCAACCGAGACATGCCCTTTGTTGAGTTGCTTTAATTCTTTGGTGTATTCGTCTCCAAGCACGCTCGTGATGCCAATTCGATGTTCGGTCCCTTGAGAGTCGACGACAGGTACGACCTTGTATTGCAAATCGAAGTCTGGCAGCAGGCTGACATTGGCTGATACAAACAGAGAATTGCTTCCTGTCGGATCGAGAATCGAAACCAGGATATTGTCCGAAAGCTGTAGGTCCTTTTCTCCGTACGCGACAGCGGTGTAATCCATGTCGCGCAAGGCCTGCGTCGTCCAATGAAATTTGATTTCGGATTGGGTGCCATCCCGACGGACCTGATTGCCCCCGTCGATCGGAATCACATTCCATCCGCGCTGACGCAGGTTGGTGAGCAAGGTATCGCGGCGATTGACACCCCCTTTTTGATTTTCCAATCCCGTGCAACCACAAGGCTCAAGATAACCATATTGATTTCCAGTGACATAAAAGACCAACCAAGGGTCCTTCCAATCGGCGGCGATCTTTTGGTTTCGCTCTTCTTGCGTGGCTACCGTGATAGGTGGCTGATTTTCTTGGTCCGTGCGCACCGATTGAGGTGTCACGGTCGATCTCCCCACGTCGGTCAATTTGCTATCGCCCGGTTTGGATACTTGGCCCGCAGGACTCGCTTCCTCGTTGGACCTTTTTGACTGGGGAATGTTCCCTTTTGAACCTGGAGTTGTGGCCGGGGGATCTTGCCGCAGGATGAAGCGTTGACGAAGCCGTTTCGGTTGCGCTCCATCGGGTGGGGATTGGGCGAAGCCGCAAAGGGCGGGAA
>Ga0194055_10001227_pt1 | contig 20842 bp, 20 predicted proteins | sample SepL449m_MetaG_FD_155482 | JGI IMG/M metagenome (GOLD analysis project Ga0194055, IMG submission 155482) | Anoxic zone freshwater microbial communities from boreal shield lake in IISD Experimental Lakes Area, Ontario, Canada - Sep2016-L442-9m | ecosystem: Environmental > Aquatic > Freshwater >...
CTCATGCACTGCGCTTCACCACCACCATTCCAGTCTTACTGAAGTGGCCTAACGATTTAATGGTGAGCGATCGAAAATTGGGTGGCATTCTGGCGAGTACCTCCGGTGGCGGGGTGGTGATTGGTGTGGGAATAAATATCTCTCTCACCGATAGCGAGAAGCCTGATGATCGCGCTACTTCAATTGTGATGGAACGCGACGAATCACCTGCCCGTGAGTTTCTCATCACTGAGATTGTTAAACGCTTTGCTCATCTGACGACGCTTGGAGGTGTTGAATTCCTGGAAAGTTACAAAGATCTCTCTTCAACGATTGGATCGCGAGTACGCGCAGAAATGGTCAAGGGTGAGTCGATCGTGGGCACTGCGGTGGGAATTAATGCAACTGGCGCACTTCTCATTAGCAATGATGCAGGCGATCACGTCCTTACTGCTGGGGACGTTTTCCATCTCCGGTAAACACAAACTTGCCGTAACTCCAATATCGGAAGATGGTGCCAAGCCCTACTCCAATTACGTTTCCGCTGATGTTGTCGGCAAGACCAGAATCAAAGTGGAGCACGTAACGGGAAACCGCCAGCGCTGCGGCTGCGATGGCAACCCCTACTGCGTTCAGCGCCAAGAAGATGGATATTTCGCGCACCACCGAACCAGTCGTGCGATGGCTCCAGGTGAAGAGTCGATTTCCGACAAAGGCCACTACGGTGGAAATGATGCCGGCTGTGATCAGACCAGTGACCGGATGTGCAGCAAGCGGAGCCGAGGAGGTGTGCACGAGGAGGTTGAAAGCGAGAAAATTCACCGCGTAGGCGATGCCACCGACGATGCCGAACTGGAGCATTTCCAGCATCCGCTTCTTCAACACGAAGTGGAGCCTATCGCCCGTAGGCTGAGGACATGACTTATCGCCGGAATTCACCGCCCATAGTGGGTGTTATTGGTGGCGGCCAGCTCGCTCGAATGATGGCTGCGCCCGCGGGAGCGCTGGGAATTCACCTTCGGCTGATGGCGGAATCAGCAAACGAATGCGCGACTCAAGTGATTCCCGATGTCGTCATTGGCGACTTCCGCGATTATGAAACTTTGCGCACATTTGTTGCTAGTTGCGATGTAGTCACCTTCGATCACGAGCATGTACCGAACGCGCTTCTTCGTCGAATTGCGAGTGAAGGGCTGGAAGCAAAGCTTCAGCCCGGATCGAATGCACTTCAATACGCCCAGGAGAAAGTGAAGATGCGCGAACTCGTAGCCGCCGAGTTCTCTCCGCGATGGAGACAAGTTGCCCACATCGATGAAGCTCGCGAGTTCGGTTTTCCCTGCATCGCGAAGTCTCTGATTGGCGGGTACGACGGTAAGGGCGTATGGCGGGTTGAGAATGAGAATGAACTCAGAGAATTGCTGAAGCATGGTGGATTACTTCTTGAAGAATTAGTTCCATTCGATGCAGAAATATCTGTGCTAGTAGCGCGCTCTCCACATGGGCAAGCAGCGGTTTGGGCCGTCACCGAGACAATTCAAGAGAGTGGAATCTGCGTTCAAACAATTACGCCAGCACCGCACCTCTCTGAAGCGCTCGCCGGCAAAGCTCAAGCAATTGCGCTTTCTATCGCTGAACAAACTGGCGTGGTGGGCGTGATGGCAGTTGAAATGTTCGTTGTGGGGGAGCGTCTCTTAGTAAATGAATTAGCGATGCGCCCACACAACTCCGGACATTGGAGTATCGAAGGGGCGATCACATCACAATTTGAACAACACTTGCGAGCAGTTTTGGACCTTCCGCTCGGAGCAACTGGAATGCGGGCTCCGTCTGCGGTGATGGGAAATATCTTGGGTGGGGATACGGCGGATCTGCATCGCGCCTACCTCCACCTCTTTGCGCGTGATCCGGGGCTCAAAGTCCATCTCTATGGGAAAGAGGTGCGACCTGGTCGTAAAGTAGGGCACGTCACCGTGTTGGGTGAAGACGCCAATCGCCTGAGAGCGCGGGCCCTTCATGCAACCGAATTCTTCGCCGGCAGAGCAGGAGAGCACGATGAGTAAGCCACTTGTAGCGATCGTGATGGGCTCCGATTCAGATTGGCCGGTGATGGAAGCGGCAGCAAACATTCTCAAAGAATTGGGCATCGCTCATGACGTATCGGTGCTCTCTGCGCATCGCATGCCAGAAGAAATGATGGCCTTCGGCAAGGGTGCAGTGAATGCCGGTTATCGAGTCATCATCGCTGGCGCAGGTGGGGCGGCGCATCTTCCTGGGATGCTGGCATCTGTCACAACTCTTCCCGTTATTGGGGTTCCAGTTCCGCTGAAAGATTTAGCTGGAATGGATTCGCTGCTCAGCATTGTGCAAATGCCGGGAGGTATTCCGGTGGCTACTGTCGGAATTGGTAATGCTAAGAATGCGGGTTTGTTGGCGGCTAGAATTTTGAGTATCTCTGATCCTGCCATTGAGGCAACTCTTTCCAAATATGCAGGCGACCTTCACGATGAGGCAGTTGCAAAAGGTGCCTCACTCAAAGCCAGGCGAGAAAATAAAACTGGTTTCTAACTTTTCTTCGCATATTCGATTGCAGGACAGCGATCCATTACCGTGAGCAAGCCGACTGACTTCGCATTTTGTACGGCAAGATCATCAATGACTCCCAATTGCAGCCACACACCCTTGGCTCCAATGTCTATTGATTCAGCTACCAAATCCGCTACCAGAGCTGAGTTCACAAATAAATCGACTACATCAACGGCGAATGGAATCTCTTTGAGAGTTGCGTAACCCTGCTCGCCATGAACCAACGGTGCGGATGGGTGGACTGGGACGATTCTGTGTCCTTTGGCCTGCAGAAGTGCAGCCACTCCGTAGGCTGGACGCTCGCTGTTATTACTCAAGCCAACAATCGCCCAAGTGTTTAGTGCGAGCATGCCGTCAATAGCCGCTTGCATGCTCACTTCTTCGGGGTGAGAGTGGGTCTGCCCGGCGCGCGGTAGATAAATCCAGCGTCGCACCAGGAGTTACCGTCGAGTGCGTTTCGTCCATCGATGATGACTTTGTTTGCGACCACCTTTGCAAAATCTGCAGGAGCAAGCGCGCGATACTCTTTCCACTCGGTGAGGTGCAAGATTAAGTGAGCATCTTTCGCACCAGCGAGCAGATCGTCGGTAAATTCCAAATCTGGGAATCGTTTGGCTGCCGGCGCCATGGCTTTAGGATCGTTTACCACTACTCGGGCCCCTCGTTGTGAAATGCCGTAGGCGATATCTAGAGCAGGGGAGTCGCGCACATCGTCGCTGTCAGGCTTAAATGCTGCGCCAAGAACAAAGACTTTCTCGCCCCTGAGGTCGCCGTATTCCGCAGCCACGTCAATGATGCGGGCGCGGGCGCGCAAATTGATGGAGTCAATGTCACGGAGGAATTCCAGCGCCTGATCAGCGCCTAATTCCTCTGCCCGTGCCATGAACGCACGAATATCTTTAGGAAGACAACCTCCGCCGAAACCAATTCCTGCCTGCAGAAAGCGATTACCAATCCGTGGGTCGTAGCCAATCGCTTTGGCTAAGACAGTGACATCACCACCGGCGGCATCGCAGATCTCAGCCATTGCATTGATAAATGAAATTTTGGTCGCCAGAAATGAGTTTGCCGCGACCTTCACAAGCTCTGCAGTGCGCAAGTCCGCGCTGATCCAGGGCACTCCATCTTTAAGCAGCGAGACGTAAACTTCGCGAAGTTGCTCCTCTGCGCGGGCAGATTGCACACCCACTACCAGGCGGTTTGGACGTAGCGTGTCTTCGACGGCAAAACCTTCACGCAAGAATTCTGGGTTCCACGCCAATTCAACGTGCGGATTAATCTCTGCAAGTCGATCAGAAAGGCCATCAGCAGTTCCTACGGGAACCGTAGATTTTCCGACGATGAGCGAACCAGGTTTTGCGTGCGCCGCAGTGGCTTCAAGGGCTGCATTCACGTAAGTCAGGTCGGCCGCGTTTCCATCTTTTCGCTGGGGGGTACCGACGCAGATAAAATGCACGTCAGCGTGAGCGAGATCAGCGAAGTTGGTCGAAAAGCGCAGCTTTCCAGAGGCGACATGCTTGCGAAGCAAATCATCGAGCTCGGGCTCGTAGAAGGGGAGCTCGCCCCGGGAAAGAAGAGTGATCTTCGTCGCATCTGTGTCTATACCGATGACGTCAAAGCCCAATTCCGCCATGCACGCCGCGTGTGTGGCGCCCAAGTAGCCCGTTCCAATAACTGAAAGCATGAGATAAACCTACCTGCTCGTCAGCCCCTTCCAGGCGATTTGGGCTTTCGCCTGCTCGGGTTGGCGTTTAGCCTTACGTCATGACCTTTGATCTTTATAGCCTTCCAGAAGAACTCAATGAACTCCGTTCAGTTGCCCGCGCCGTTGCCGACAAGCACATTGCACCCAATGCCGCCGAAGCCGATGAAAAGAGTGAGTTTCCGCAAGCTGCATACGATGCGTTGGTGAAGTCTGATCTACACGCACTTCATGTACCTGAGGAATTTGGCGGAGCTGGCGCAGACGCTTTGGCTATCTGCATTGTTATCGAAGAGGTCGCCCGTGCGTGTGCATCTTCGGCGCTCATCCCTGCAGTAAACAAACTCGGATCAATGGCGATCATGCTCAAGGGCACGCAGGAGCAGAAGAAGCGATGGCTTCCTCGCTTGGCTTCGGGCGAAGTGATGTGGTCTTATGCGCTCTCTGAATCTGAAGCAGGAAGTGATACCGCTTCGATGAAGACCCGGGCCGTACGAGACGGTGATTCTTGGGTCCTCAATGGAGCTAAACGTTGGATTACCAATGCAGGTGTCAGCGAGCTCTATACGGTTTTTGCAAATTGTGATCCATCTCAAGGTGGTAAGGGAGTAACGGCTTTCCTGGTTGAGAAATCTGATCCAGGGGTTTCATTCGGTGCGCCAGAACGCAAGCTTGGCATTAAGGGCTCTCCTACTCGCGAGGTCTACTTGGATAATGTCCGAGTGGGCGATGATCGCATGATCGGTGAGATGGGTGAAGGCCTCAAGATCGCGCTGGGTACTCTTGATCACACACGTATCACCATTGCGGCGCAAGCGGTCGGAATTGCTCAAGGGGCAATTGATGTCGCTAAGGATTACATCAAAGAACGAAAGCAATTCGGCAAAGCCATCGCTGAGTTCCAAGGAATTCAATTCATGATTGCCGATATGGCGATGCAAGTCGAGGCCGCGCGCCAACTTACTTACCGCGCTGCAGCGGCGAGCGAGCGCAATGACCCGGATCTCACCTTTCTAGGTGCCGCATCAAAGTGCTTCGCTTCTGATGTCGCCATGCAAGTCACCACCGATGCTGTGCAACTTCTCGGAGGTTATGGCTACACCCGCGATTATCCATTGGAGCGCATGATGCGCGATGCCAAGATCACGCAGATCTACGAAGGAACCAATCAAATCCAGCGAATAGTGATGGCGCGCAAGGTACTCGGCTAAAACTATTTGCAGGAAGTGTCTGTGCCCGTTCGCACATCAAACGGTGATGTTTCAATCGGCGTTGGAATAGGCGCACTCTTTGGAGCGGTGAACTTAGCAATTGATTTGTACTCCGGCCCCAATGTAACGATGAACTTTTTTCCTAAGTTCTTCTTTTCCACGCTGAGCGCGTTAGGGAGAGCGGCTTTAAGGGTGCGTAACGAATCCGCGTAAGTTGGATCGTACGTAATGGTTGTCGTCTTCACAGTTGTGAGGGCAGTAGAAGGCGGCGCCCCGTTGACAAAACCGGCCGCGGTGAGGTCTTGTGCTGCTTTTGCTGCAAGCCCATTAATCGAAGTTCCGTTCTGTACTTCAACGACAATGTTGGCAGGCGGCATAGTAAGTGCGCCGCCCTTTTTTACGACTTTAGGAGTGGGGGCAACAGGGATGTCCTCTTTGATGCGTTGCCAAAGTTTTGGAGCGAGATCCGGATCCCAAAGTACAGCGCCAGAAACTCCGTCATTTGAGTAATTTTCGTTAGAAAATGGAACCGTCAACATGTTGAGGTTAGAAGATGAGAGCGATTTCATTTGCGTGGCCAAGGTGACTAAATCATCTTTTTGCAAATCCGGATCTGTGGTGACCGTTGCAAGGCCGGCGTTAATTACGCTGAGAAGCTTTACTGGGTTAAGTAGAGTTTCAGTGCTAGTAGTCGCAGAAATCATGGATGCGATGAACTTCTGCTGACGTTTCATACGTCCGAGGTCTCCCATGCCATCGAAATATCGGGCTCGAACGTATTTCAAAGCGGTAATTCCATCTAGATGATGTTTTCCTGCAGCGAGATCGATATGGCTCTTTTCATCGTGGATGGCGGTCGTGGTACAGATGTCAACGCCTCCCACGGCATCTACCAAATTTGCGAACCCAGCAAAGTTCACTTCGACGTAGTGATCAATGCGTATCTGAGTCATATTCTCAATAGTCGCGATGAGTAGTGGTGCGCCACCTTGGCCGAAGGTTGCATTGATTTTTGAGTGGTGAGCACTGTGAACCACTCCTTTACTATCGGTCCATTCGGGGACGTCAGCGTATGTATCTCGTGGAATCGAGATGATGGTGGCGTGATCACGGTTCTTGCTGATGTGGATCAGAATCGCGGTATCAGAGCGCTTTCCCGCCGAAGTTGCCACGCTGCCCACTCGCAGGTCATGAAGTTGTTGTTTGGTCAGCCCCTCGCGGGTATCGGAGCCCACCAACAAGTAGTTAACCGAAGCGCCTGCTGAGCGATCTGGGCGAACTTTGATTCCCTTGAAAACTTCCTCTCGAGTAATGGAAGAAGTGACGTGGTCGAAGGTGACCCACGAGACCAAGGAGAGCGCCAAGACGCCGATGGAAAGCGTGGCGGTGGCCAACGAAAAGCGCGAACGTCGGCGCCGTTCTGGCATTTTCGGAGGGTTGACCACCCACCAAGCCTATAAGGGCGCTAACCTCAAAGCCGCCATGGACGAAAATATATATCTTTCTCAGCGCGCCGCAGGAGTACCTGTAGGAGTACCTGCAGGAGCCCCTAGGGGAATCTCTGTGGTGATGCCAGTGCGTAACGAAGAGCGCCACTTAGTGGCCGCGGTTGGAGCCGCACTTGCCCAGGTGGAATCGCTCCCCGAGTCGACTGCACTCGAAGTTATTCTTTCGGTTGGCCCGTCAGAAGATCGCACTTTAGAAATCGCTGAGAAGCTTGCAGCAAATGATCCACGGGTGAAAGTGGTTGGCAATCCAAGTGGCAAGACGCCAAGTGCATTAAACGCCGGAATTCGGGCTGCCGCTTACGGGGTCATTGTGCGCGTTGATGGTCACGCCGAACTACCACCTGGATATATCGCACGTGCCATAACAGTGATGAAGCACACCGGGGCGGTGAATGTCGGTGGCGTAATGGCTGCCGAGGGTGTCACTTCGTTTGAGAAAAGTGTGGCAGCAGCTATGACAAGTCCTTTAGGAGTTGGAGCATCACGTTTTCACACGGGTGGTGAAGAAGGTTCTGTTGATACGGTTTACCTTGGAGTTTTTGATAAGGCGAAGCTCATCGAATCTGGTGGATATGACGAAAGATTTATTCGCGCGCAAGATTGGGAACTCAACCTCCGCCTTCGCGAACGTGGTGGTGTTATTTGGTTTTCGCCAGATCTCAAAGTTGCATATCGGCCTCGCTCCACGTTACGAGCATTGGCCACTCAATATTTTGAGTATGGGCGTTGGCGTCGCGTCGTGATTCGCAAGAACCACACCACTCTCAATCTGCGCTACCTTGCCCCGCCCATAGCACTGATCGGATCCCTTCTTGGTGTGCTTTCGGGATTCTTCTACCCGTGGGCATTTGTGCTTCCGTTGGGATACCTTTCATTTCTGTTGTTGGCAACGCTCTTGCTCGCGAGTCGGACAAAGGGGTTCTCGTCGCAACTCTTTCTTCCGATGGTCGTGGGGACTATGCAAATGGCCTGGGGTTTGGGATTTCTGACCTCGCCCCCCTCGTTAGTGCCACATGGCGCTCCGCCTTCGTGGGAGGATCATCCGCGTGAGTAGTGATCCATCCCGCGCGGAGGCCCTGGTTTCAAAGATTCAGGTCTTTGAACCTCACAAGGCTTCATTGCCTCCGATGGGTCCATATCTGCGTGAATTCTGGCGACGACGTCGCTTCGCCTTGGAGTTGGCTCGGTTCACGGATAAAGCAGAGCACCTTGACTCTCCTCTCGGCTCGGTCTGGCTCGTGCTGAATCCACTCTTGTTAGCAATGATCTACTTTTTGCTGGTCACAATCATCGGAGGACGTGGAAGCGCCGGGTCAAGTCGCTTTGATGTACTGGCTCATATTCTGGTAGGTCTCTTCACGTGGTACTTCGCGCAGAACTGTATGACTTTCGGCGGTGCATCAGTCACGGCTGGCGGCAAACTCATTCTCAATCAAGCATTTCCGCGGGCACTACTTCCACTTTCTTCCCTTATCGGAGCGTTCCAAAAGTTTATTCCCACACTCCCTGTCTACTTGATTATTTATTTAATAGGTGGAGCCCTCGACTCAAAGAGCAAACTGCCAGGATTAAATTGGCATCTACTTTGGATTCCCGCGATGGTGGCCTTAGTTGCGATCAGTGGTTTTGGTTTGGCGTTGCTCTTTGCAACCATGAATGTGTACTTCCGTGACACATCTAAGTTGATGACTTACGGAGCTCGCATGTGGCTCTATCTGAGTCCGGTGCTGTGGATGCCAGACATGATTCACGGATGGCATCGGATTCTCATTTGGGCTAATCCACTCGGACCCATTCTGACCATCACGAATTCGGTCTGGATCAAGGGCGAAAATCCATCTTGGACGCTTTGGCTTGGGGCTACCGGATGGGCATTTGGACTTTTACTCATTGGTGGCTATTTCTTCGTATCGAGGGAGCGTGACTTTGCAGTACGCATCTAAACCCGAGATGCCCGAGGGTCTCGCTGTTCGCATCGAAGAACTTTCGTTGCGCTACAAAATCAATGTGGAATCGAAGATGACTTTGAAGAACGCCATCATGCGCGCGGGGCGTGGTGAGAAACGACGAGTTCGTACTATCGAGGCTGTGAAGAATCTTTCATTAGACATTCCGCATGGCACTGTGATGGGTGTAGTCGGCGCAAACGGTGCAGGCAAATCGACTTTGATGCGCGCGATTGCTGGAATTTTGCCTCCTACCGAAGGTCGGATCATCGTTAACGGAAAAGTGAGCACTTTGCTTGCGCTCGGTGTGGGCTTTAACGGAACCCTCTCTGGACGCGACAACATCATTTTGGGTGGTTTGGCCGCCGGTCTCGAGCGTGAAGAACTTGAAGAACGATTTGACGACATTGCAAGTTTCGCTGATCTTCCAAACGGTTTCATCGATATGCCTATGCGTACTTATTCTGCGGGTATGTATGGCCGATTAGCGTTTTCGGTTGCAGTCAATATGACGCCGGATATTTTGCTGATCGATGAGGCGTTGTCGACAGGTGATGCTGCGTTTAAGGAGAAATCGTTTGAAAAGATGCGCCAACTTTGTTTAGAGGCGCGAACTATTATCATTGTTTCTCACGCTCTCGGTACCCTTAACGAGTTGTGCGATAAGGCTCTTTGGATGCACCAGGGGAGCGCGTTAGCATTTGGTAACGCCACTAAGGTCACCGATCAATATCTTGAATTCCTCAACGTTGGGAAAGTGCCTTCAGCGTTAGAAGACTTCTAATGAAGATCGATGTATCAATAATTTCTTCCGGTCACCATGTGGCTGATGCACGACTGCATCGTCTTGCCGCCGCGCTCCATCGTTGTGGGATGTCTGTCGAAGTAATTGCCAGAGGTGAAACTTTTGAAGCACCCCCAGAAGCTCGCTTCCGTGCGGCCTTTGGAAATACCGGAATGTTCTCGCGGGTGATACGGGCGCTGACTCTTCCGTTTCTCGCCCGCGGAGAAGTGATAATTGCAATCGACCCTGATCTCTCGCTTCCATTACTTATTGCAGGAAACGTACGGCACAAGAAGGTGGCGTGTGATGTACATGAGGATTACGTCTCGCTCCTGCGCGATAGAAGTTGGGCCAAAGGATTAGTGGGAGTAGTTGCCCGCAAGATTGCACGTGATGCCATCAAGATTGCCGCAGAAGCCGATCTCACGATAGTTGCTGACGAACATGTCCCGCCCCTCGATGCCAAAAATCGAATCGTGGTGCGAAACCTCCCAGATTTCACCATTATTCAACCCACAGTCTCCTTTGATGAAGCTCCGCGAGCGGTGTACATCGGTGATGTGCGTAAATCTCGTGGTCTACATGCGATGCTTGCGGCGATTGAAAGTGCGCCACATTGGCGTCTCGACATAGTCGGGCCAATCGCAGTTGCCGATCAACCATTTGTAGATGGGTGGCTGGCCACTAGCCCAGCGAAGGATCGCGTGCATTTCTATGGACGTTGTGCGCCGATTGAGAGCTGGCGTATAGCCCGTGGCGCATGGGTTGGGTTATCGATTCTTGACGCCACTCCCGCTTTCCTCGAAGCCGTTCCGAGCAAGATTTATGAATATGCCGCTGCCGGACTCGGCATTATTTCTTCCCCGCTGCCTCGTGTGAGTGTGATCCTTGAAGGCAGGGCTGCTTTCGCTACGACTGCCGGTGAGATTGCCTCTGCCTTGGAAGGTTGGAGTTCCCGCCCGCAGGAGTGGCAGAGAGCGCGGGAAGCAAGCTCAAAAATCGTAGAAAGTGGCGATCCTTACTTGCCCTTCGCGGAGCGTATCCGCGCCCTTCTCAGCCCCCGCAGGTAGGCTCACCTACGTGACTGCCGCCCGAATTCACCCATCCGCTGACGTGGATTCTGATATCACCCTCGGCGATGGGGTGGCGATCTGGCATCTAGCCCAGGTGCGCTCCGGAGCCATTCTGGGCGAAAACTGCATTGTGGGGCGCGGTGCCTATGTTGGCCCGGGCGTTGAGATTGGTGCAAATTCCAAGATTCAAAACTATGCCTTGGTTTATGAACCGGCGCGAATAGGTGCTGGCGTCTTTATAGGACCAGCAGTAGTTCTCACCAATGATCATTTCCCGCGTGCGGTAAACCCTGACGGTACGTTGAAGAGTGGGCATGACTGGGAGTTGGTTGGCGTGACCATCGAAGAGGGTGCTTCCGTCGGAGCGCGCGCCGTCTGCGTTGCTCCTCTCACGATCGGAAAATGGGCGATGGTAGCTGCTGGCGCGACGGTAACTCGCGATGTTCCTGATTACGCACTTGTGGCAGGCGCTCCGGCGAAGAGAATTAAGTGGGTAGGGCGCGCGGGGGTTCCACTTGAGTCTGCTGGCGCGCATCACTGGGTCTGCCCACAGTCGGGCGAGAAGTATGAAGAACAGGGCGAACGATTGGTTCACTCTCAAGATCTGAAACACGAGGAGAAGTAATGATTCCAGCAGCGAAACCAATCATCGGTGATGACGAGCGCGCAGCCGTAGATCGCGTACTCCGCTCAGGCATGCTGGCCCAAGGCCCAGAGGTGGCCGCCTTTGAAGCCGAGTTCTCTGCCCACGTAGGTGGACGTCACTGTGTGGCAATGAATTCCGGAACCTCCGCACTTCACCTCGGATTTATTGCGGCTGGGATCGAGCGTGGCGATGAAGTGATCGTTCCTTCTTTCTCCTTTGCTGCCACTGCCAACTCAGTTGTATTGGCTGGGGGAGTGCCGGTATTTGCAGATATCGATCCCAAGACTTTCAACATTGATCCAGATCACGCGGAATCACTCATCACAAAGAAGACCAAGGCGATCATGCCTGTACACCTTTACGGTCATATCGCCGCGATGGATCGCTTTGCAGAGATTTCTTCCAAGCATGGTGTGCAGATTATTGAAGATGCTGCACAAGGGCACCTCGCTTCGCTGAATGGGCGCAATGCTGGTGAATTCGGCACCGTGGCATCCTTCTCGTTCTACCCTACTAAGAACATGACTGCCGGCGAAGGTGGCATGGTGGTGACCGAAGATGCAGAAATCGCGCGCACTCTTCGTTTGTTGCGAAATCAAGGACAAGAGATTCGGTACCAGAATGAAGTCATTGGATTTAACACGCGTATGACAGACATTCATGCGGCTATCGGACGTGTGCAACTAGGCAAACTTCCCGGTTGGACACAGACTCGGCAAGAAAATGCCGCCTACCTAGATGCCAATCTCAAAGGCGTCGTCACACCATTCCTCGCACCAGGTACTACGCACTCATATCACCAGTACACGATTCGTATTCCTGGCGGATCTGCCGAAAGGCGCGATGCATTCATGGCCGGAATTACGGAACGTGGCGTGGGTTGTGGCGTTTACTACCCCACGCCGATTCACCGTTTGCCATCTTTTAAGATGGATCTCACGCTTCCGCAGACCGACCTTGTCGTTAAAGAATGTGTTTCACTCCCAGTTCATCCATCACTTTCGAAGGCGGACCTCGACACGATTGTTTCAGTCGTGAACGAAGTCGCTGCGAGCTTGTAAGGAATTCGGATGAGCCAACCAAAATTACGCGCCGGTCTTGTCGGGCTTGGCATGATGGGTCGTCATCATGCCCGCGTCCTGAGTTCACTCGATGGAGTCGAACTCGTTGCGGTCGTAGACCCAGGTGGAGATGTGCACGGAGTGGCGCAAGGACGCGATGTGCTCACTACGGTCGGTGAACTCATCGAACGTGGCGTGGATTATGCGATGGTGGCGGCTCCTACGGCATTTCATGACGAGATCGGTCTCGAACTAGCTGCAGCCGGCATTCACGCCATGATCGAGAAGCCGCTGGCAGTAGATACGCCTTCGGCCAAGAAATTAGTAGAAGCCTTTAAGAACCTGGTGGGCGCGGTGGGTCACATCGAGCGTTATAACCCAGCACTTCAACAATTACGCACACGCCTTGAGAGTGGCGAGTTAGGCGATGTGTATCAAATCACCACGCGCCGACAGGGTCCATTCCCGGCGCGTATTGCCGACGTGGGTGTGGTGAAAGATTTAGCAACGCACGATATTGATCTCACTGCTTGGGTAGCGCGCTCGCCATTTACTTCTATCTCGGCTCGTGTCGGGCATAAATCTGGGCGTGAGCATGAAGACTTGGTGGCGGCTGTCGGGCAACTTGCTGATGGCACGATTACCAATCATTTAGTGAATTGGCTTTCACCTTTTAAAGAACGTCTCACCGTGGTGACCGGAGAGCGCGGCGCTTTTGTGGCCGACACTCTCACTGCTGATCTCACCTTTCATGCCAACGCCTCGGTAGCAACTGAGTGGGAAGCAGTCGCTGCCTTTCGTGGGGTAAGCGAAGGAGACCTCATTCGTTATGCGTTTGCTAAGCCCGAGCCCCTCAAAGTTGAACATGAAGCGTTCCGGGATGCAGTTCTCGGAATTTCGGGTGCCATTGAACGCATCGTCACCATGGAGCAGGGTTTGGCCACCGTTGCCGTTGCAGAAGCCATGATTGAAAGCGCTCGCGACGGACGCGTAGTTTTCCTGTAGAAAGAAGTGCGATGAACAGAAGAGAGAAACTAAGATGAAGATCGCTGTTGTTGCCCTCGGCAAGATTGGATTGCCTCTGGCTGTGCAATTTGCAGACAAGGGTCACGAAGTTATTGGGTGCGATGTTAATACGCATGCAGTAGATCTCATCAATAAAGGAATCGAACCCTTCCCTGGTGAGGCCCATCTTGCCGAGAAACTGGCCACGTTGGTGCCGTCAGGAAAACTGCGTGCAACTTCTGACACCACTTCTGCGGTTGCTGAATGTGAAGCAGTCGTAGTTGTCGTTCCACTTTTTGTCGATAACGATGGCGTGCCAGATTTCGGGTGGATGGATGATGCGACCGAAGCGATCGCCAAAGGATTAAAGCCGGGGACTCTCGTCTCTTATGAAACCACCCTACCGGTGGGAACCACACGAACCCGCTTTGGTCCCATGATCGAGAAGATCTCTGGTTTGGTTCCCGGTAAAGATTTCCACCTCGTATTCTCACCTGAACGAGTTCTCACTGGCCGCGTTTTTGCTGACCTACGTCGCTATCCAAAATTAGTTGGTGGTATCGATGCAGAAAGCGGAAAGCGCGGCGTTGAATTTTATGAAGCAGTACTTGATTTCGATATTCGTCAGGATTTACCACGTGCAAATGGTGTCTGGGATCTTGGGTCCGCTGAAGCCAGTGAAATGGCTAAACTTGCTGAGACCACATATCGCGATGTAAATATCGGTTTAGCGAATCAATTTGCCCGCTTTGCAGAAACGGCTGGTATCGATATTTATCAAGTGATCGCGGCATCTAACTCACAGCCTTACAGCCATATTCACCAGCCGGGAATTGCAGTGGGTGGCCATTGCATTCCTATTTACCCTCGCTTTTACCTTTGGAATGATCCGGCGGCCACCGTGGTGCGCGCTGCACGCGAGGCAAACGCTGGAATGCCGATGCATGCTGTCTCGCTACTTTCCACCGATCTTGGCGATCTTAAGGGCAAGAAAGTTGCCGTGCTGGGGATCTCGTATCGCGGGGGAGTCAAAGAGAGTGCCTTTTCTGGTGTCTTCCCGACAGTCGCTGAGCTTACCCGCCTTGGCGCCATCGTTACGGTTCATGACCCGATGTACACCGACGAAGAAATTGTGAAACTGAAATTCACGCCGCATCATTTAGGTAGTGAAGTTGATGGAGTTGTTACCCAGGCTGATCACGCTGAGTATCAATCGCTATCGGCAAGAGATTTTCCTGGAGTGAGCGCAATCGTTGATGGGCGACGGATTTTTGATCAGTCGGCATTCCCCGGAGTTGCGTATCGCGTGATTGGTAAAGCTCAATAAATATGCGTCCCTGGCGACGGGTGGTTCTCTCTACTGCCCTCAGCGTTGCTCTTGTCATGAGTGCGCTCGCTCCGCTTGCACTTGCTGATGTGGTTCCGAAAACTTTCTCCTTCACGGGCGCAGGATTCGGTCATGGTGTAGGAATGAGCCAGGTCGGTGCGCGCGGTATGGCTCTTGAAGGCAAGAGTGCCGCTGAAATCATTCAACATTTTTACACGGGCGTGGATATTGTGCCCTTCCCCGATGCGTCTTCGCTTCGAGTGAATATTGGCCACTTGCTTGAAAAATTTTCCTTTCGAGTTGAAGCGATCGCGGGCGAAACGGGCACGGTCTTTTCGCAATTGTGGGGCAGTGATCTCTCTGCCATCCCATCCATTGTTGAAACTCCTACGGCGCAAGTTGCCACTGGTGGAAAAGTCACAGCGCTGGCCACTGATAGCGGCACGGTGATCAGTTATGTGCTACCCGGAGTTGCTGCTACTCCGCTCCCCCCTGCGAGAACATTTACTTTACGCTGGAGTGGTACACGATTCCTTGATGGTCCGGCAGGCTTGGTGAATACCACGAGCAATAAGTTTCGATACGGTCAGATCCATATCACGACAGTCAAGACAAAAGATGGGCCGCGTCTTGAGGTGACCAATGATGTGCGGTTACACGATGAATATCTCAAGGGAATTGGAGAAATGTCCTCCTCCTGGCCACCGGCTGCTTTACAAGCGCAAGTGATCGCTATTCGTTCTTACGCACTCAGCAAAAAAGGTGTGTTCCGCGCCGAATGCGATTGCGATATTTATGGTTCCACAAAGGATCTTGCTTTCGTGGGATATAGCAAAGAGATCGAAGCGGGGTGGGGAAGTAAGTGGGTAGATGCAGTGACGGCCACCTCGACTGATGCCTTATCCGGATTGACCGTGACGCTCAATAGACGACCGGTAGCAACCTTCTTCTTCACTTCCTCTGGAGGGCATACACAAGATGTTATTGACGTCTGGGGAAGTAACCTCACCTGGTTGCAGGCAGTGCCTGATCCTTGGAGCCTGGATCTTTCGCTAAATCCGGGGTATGCCACGTGGACCAAGGTAAAGAGCCAAGCCGATATGGCGAAGGCTTTCGTACTTCCTGATGTGGTTTCATATTCTTTTAATTCTAGAACGCGTGGCGGTGGAGTGAAGAGCGTGACTGCCACTTCGAGCAGTGGAAAGAGAGCGACACTCTCAGGTGAAATATTTCGATCACGTTTAGATTTACCCTCGACTTTCATAAATCGTCCTGTGGTGTCGCTCAGTGCAGCTGACGACACATTGCTTTCAATTGTTGCAGGAAAGATAAGTTTTCCGACGGCGAAGAGCGCTGTTTTGACCACCATTGACACCGAAACAGTTGAGGCTATGACCGCAGCGCCATTAGCTTTTCAGGTCAAAGCACCCATCTTCCTCTCAGCTGGTTCTGAGTTAGACACCAGGGTCGCCACGGAATTAATTCGTCGTAAAATTAGCAAAGTGTATGTGGTGGGTAGCGATTCACAATTCAGTGCTAAGTACTTTCAAGACTTAAAGAAACGGAAGATTACGGTTGTCCGTCTCGGAGGTGTGAATCGCTATGCAGTGGCCGAGTCGGTAGCCACAGTGATGAATGGTGCTCCGATAGTGGTGAGCAATCAAGATGCCTCAGCTCTGATGCCACTGGCAGGTGCGTTAGCCAGCGCTGGTCGGCCGCTGCTCTGGACGGCCCAAGGAGTGTTACCGCGTCAAACGGCTCGTGCACTCGCACGCTCCAAGGAGATGCCTTCACTCATCGGGATTGCTGATCACTACGACGATTCTCTCATGGCGCAGTTCACCCGTGAATTTGAAGATCTCCGTTCTCTTGATGAAGATGGTTTCGCTGCCACCGTGGAAGATCTTGCTACATCCAACGGGAGGGTCGCGGCGATGGCCGATGCAGATGCTGGAGCATTCGGTCTCTTCGTGCGGCAGATATCCCTTGGGTTGCTTCGCGATTATCTTGATACCCACCCAGCAACGCTGATTATTTATGGTATCCGCTTGAGTTCTGCAGATGTAATGCAAGTGCACGCACTTTCGTAGTGCTATTGAAGCGTTACAGTAAGTGTCGAAACTTTATTTGAGTTTTTACTCTTTATGCCATAACGATCCCACTCAATTTGATTCCAACGAAGTTGAGTCACTCCCAATTCGGATGCATGAGTCATGAACCAAATCGCTAAGTGAGTGCGTTGCCGAGAGGTAATGCGTATCACTCGACCGATATGTTTGGCATCGACCCTTCCCCATTCTTTGCTCGCGCGCTCAATGACGTCGGCGGCGGGGGTGTGAACCTGGGTTCCGAATTTATGGAAACGACACGTGATGAGTGATGGGTCATTGAGCGCTTGCGTGAGGGCCAGTGCCCTTCCTTCCCATTTTTCGTAGGCACTTCCAGCAGCTGATCGCTGAACCTCTTGTGCAGCCTGCGCAAGCGGAAGTTCCTCCCAATCAGGGATATTTATTAGCGCACTGTAAAAGCGACTGGTAGCTCGGGTGGGATCCAAAATAGATTCACGATCGCCCCATCCTTGTGAGGGGCGTTGCTGGAAGATTCCTAGCGAATCTCGATCGCCATAATCGAGGTTACGCAATTTTGATTCCTGTTGTGCTGCGGTGAAAGCAACCGTGATGGCACGTTCAGGAATGCCGCGTCTATAGGCAACAGCTGCGATTGTGGCCGCATTCGCACTCTGTTCAGTATCAAGAGTGAACTCTTCAGCTTCGGTAGTTATGGTGCAGCCAGGGAGCACGAGCGCATCGTGTACGCGGGCGTACCCCCACTTCCCAAGCAGGATAAGGAGCACCCCGGTAAGTACGAGAGCAATGAGTTTGCGCACCTTCAATCGTTGCTGTGAAGCACAGAGTTAAGACCGCCCCAATTCCCACTTCGAGGTAATGCCTCAAGGGAGCCATCTATGGAGTTTCGACGAAAGAGCATGCCATGAGCTCCCGAGAGCTCGCGAGCTTTCACAATGGTGCCATCTGGTAAACGAATTTTGGATGCGGCGGTGATGTACGCACCAGCTTCGACAATACATTCATCGCCCAAGGAAATTCCGATTCCAGCGTTTGCACCGATAAGTGAACCCTTACCAACGGAGATTACTTCTTTCCCACCGCCGCTAAGAGTTCCCATAATTGATGCGCCACCACCGATATCGCTCCCATCGCCGACAACTACGCCAGCAGAAATTCGACCTTCCACCATGGATGCGCCGAGAGTGCCGGCATTGAAATTCACAAAACCTTCATGCATCACCGTGGTGCCACTAGCCAGGTGCGCACCGAGGCGAACTCGATCGGCATCGGCAATGCGGACTCCGCTTGGAATCACATAATCAACCATGCGTGGAAATTTATCTACGCCATAAACGTGCACGGAACCTTGCGCCTTAAGCGAGATGCGCACTTCGTCGAAATCTTCTACGGCGCAAGGTCCGGCCGATGTCCACACTACGTTTGGTAGTAATCCGAAGAGTCCTTCGAGATTAATGGAGTGCGGCGTGACGAGGCGGTGTGAGAGGAGGTGTAAACGTAAATAGACATCTGCAACATCACTCGGTGGCGCCTGCAGATCAATATCGCAGGTGACAATCTCGGTGCTCACGCGGCGGCCCTCATCTCGAGTGACCAATGGAGCGAGGTCGACCGGGCGGAGATCGCCAAGCGATGGTGCCGGGAAGAAGGCGTCGAGGATCTTGCCGCTGACGTGTCGTGTGACCAGACCGATGGCCTGTGCCCGCGAGGGGGTGCTAGATGTGCTGCTCATGTCCGATACCGTACCCGTGTGCTCGATCTTCATGCGGATTTAGCCGACCTCACGGCGGCGTTAATTGATATTCCTAGCGTTTCCGGGGAGGAAGCGGCCCTCGCTGACGCCATCGAGGAGGCCTTGCGTGAGCAAGCCCCCCACCTCACCATCATCCGCGACGGCAATTCCATCATCGCCCGCACTGAACTCGGGCGCCCTTCGCGCGTCGTATTGGCTGGTCATATCGACACGGTTCCGATCGCGGATAACGTGCCCAGCACTGTCGAAGGTGAACGCCTCTATGGGTGCGGCGCCACTGATATGAAGAGCGGTGTGGCAATCCAGCTCCACCTTGCGGTCACCCTCACGGATCCACGAGCGGATCTGACCTTCTTCTTTTATGAATGTGAAGAAGTAGAAGCGGCCAGGAATGGACTTGCGCGCATCGCACAGAACTCATCGGAGCAGCTCGAAGCCGATTTTGCCATTTTGTTAGAGCCCACCAATGGTCTGGTGGAAGGTGGATGTCAGGGAACCATGCGAGCCGAAGTAACCGTGCGTGGAGTTCGGGCGCATTCGGCGCGCGCATGGCTCGGCGAGAATGCCATCCACGAGGCCCATGAAATTCTCACAGCGCTGGCCGAGTACGAAGCTGAGCGCGTGATGGTTGATGGACTTGAATACCGTGAAGGTTTGCAGGCAGTGGCCATCAAGGGTGGGGTTGCCGGAAATGTCATTCCAGATGAACTTGTGGTGACAGTGAATTATCGATTCGCTCCGTCCAAGAGTGAGGCTGATGCTGAAAGATTCCTCCGCCGCTTCTTCGACGGATACGCGCTCACCATTGTTGATCGTGCCCCGGGTGCTCTCCCGGGTCTCAATGTTCCGATCGCGCAGGATTTTATTGCCGCTGTAGGCGAACCTCCAGCTCCAAAATTTGGTTGGACAGATGTTGCTCGTTTTTCTGCGCTCGGCATTCCGGCAGTGAATTATGGTCCAGGAAATCCAGCGCTTGCCCATACTGAGGACGAGAATGTAGATATCGCTCTTATCTACGAAGGCGCTTCCACGCTCTTGAAGTGGCTCTCATGACTGAGATCAAAGTGTGTGTCTACTGTTCCTCTTCGCTCGATATTGAAGAGAAATATATTGAATTAGCAAGCGACGTAGGTAAGGGGATTGCTGATCGCGGCTGGGGGCTTGTCTCTGGTGGTGGAAATATTTCAATGATGGGTGCTGTTGCCAAAGGCGCTCGCGCTGCTGGTGGACACACGCTTGGGATCATTCCGCAAGCATTAATGGAAAGAGAAGTGGGCGACACAGATGCCGACGAATTGATCATCGTCGACGACATGAGAGTGCGCAAAGGATTAATGGAATCGCATTCAAATGCATTTCTAGCGTTACCTGGAGGAATCGGAACTCTTGAAGAGCTCTTCGAGATTTGGGTCGGCAGGTATCTCTCATTCCACTCGCATCCAGTTGTGGTGCTTGATCCGTATGACGATTTTGCGTTTTTGCACCAACAAATTGATCATCTGGCAAAGAAAGGTTTCATTAAGTCTGGCCAGCGGGAAATCATTAAATGGACAAAGTCGGTAGATGAGGCGCTCGATGCGTGTGAGAGTGGATCTTAGACATGTGGGGATTAAGTAGTGGCGAATGGATTGTGGGCGCACTGCTGATACTCGTCGTACTTCTCTGGGTCTGCACGGCACCGCGCGCATTAGGCTTTAAGTCTCCACCTCAGATAACTCGCGAAATTGAAATTGTGATTGATATTGATGCTCCTCCTGCTCGCGTGTGGGATGCCATTGTTGATTGGGAAGGCCAGAGCGAGTGGATGGCACTTACAAAAGTGTGGGTCGAGCCAGGTGCACTACGCGCTGGCGTAGGTGCGCGCATTGAAGCTTTCACTGGGTTGCGGGCTCGAAAAGCATCCGCACAGGGACTCCCACTTCTCGGTTTTCTCGACACGATGACGGTGACTCGATGGGAGGCCCCCACCCGATGCGATGTCCTCCATACGGGCAGCGTTGTAAAAGGAACTGGCACATTCATCGTGGAGTCGCGGGGAGAAGGAACGTCTCGCTTTCGCTGGAGTGAAGTAGTGGAAGTGCCTTTCGGTTATCTGGGAGCCCTTCTCTGGCCGGTTGCCCGCGTGGGTTTGCTGGGTAGCGTTAAATTCTCATTAAAGGCTTTGGCTCGTTCCCTCC
>Ga0194055_10001229_pt1 | contig 20832 bp, 2 predicted proteins | sample SepL449m_MetaG_FD_155482 | JGI IMG/M metagenome (GOLD analysis project Ga0194055, IMG submission 155482) | Anoxic zone freshwater microbial communities from boreal shield lake in IISD Experimental Lakes Area, Ontario, Canada - Sep2016-L442-9m | ecosystem: Environmental > Aquatic > Freshwater >...
TTCCTGTTTTGGGAACTAAATTATTGTTGATTTTAATAATGGCAGTGGTTACACTATCCAAGGGTTGAATATCTGTGTTAACCAAATAATCTCCATTATAAAGCACACATAGAGCATTCTCATATGTAGCACAAGTGGGGCAAATTGCTGCTGTTCTCATAATATGTAAAGTTATAAATTATTAATGTATTGACAAAGAGGTATTTAAAAATATTAGACATAATATAGCTATATGCTAGTGAATAAATCCAGATTGAGACTGAGCCTGTATACCCAAATCTTTAGCTATCTCTGGAACAAACATAGGCATATACTGTTGTATCTGATTTAATACAGGAAACTGCTTCATTACATATTTCATAACTTTATTACTTTTCCGTAATTTTTCATCTCCTGTAAATATTGCATAGTTTTCTATTAAGAAGTTTTGAAGTATCTTTTCAAAGTTGGTAAGCATTCCTATAGATGGAAATATACCACCAGATACAAGTTGTAACAAGTTAGCAGGATTATAGAAATAAGCAATCTCGTCTCTTAGTTTATCTGTAGCTTTCATCATGAACTTATATTGATTTTTAACCGCAGGATCTTCGTCCTTATCTGGAGCATTAGCTTTAAGTGCTAAGAATAAACTAATCATTGTTAGATAGAACATTACATCAACCATTTGATTTTTAACATTTGCTCTTGTAAGATCCATAAACTCTGATTCAGTCATGTCAAGTTTCTTTCCTGTTTCATTCTCATATTCCTTTTTCTTCTTATTCCATAATTCTTTCATATATTCAACTCCCTGTTGATTACCTACTAATGTATTCTTAAGTCTTCCTAAACTTTTAAAAACATCTATGGAAAGCATACTATACACAGTTCTCATTCTACCCCACTCATAAGCATCTGATGCAGAGTTATATTTCAAATCTCCAAGTCTTACATCAATAAGTCTAGGTATCCAGTTTTTAAACATCATAAATGAACTTCCATAGATATTCATATCAATAAGTCTTCTACTATCTTCTGTCATATTACCAAGAGCATCTTTACTAACCTGTTGTATTTTTCTTCTAATAGCCACCACACTTTCACTTTTTCTTTCAATACCTGGTATAACAAACTCATTATCAACTACTTGTCCAAGTTTCAATACACCTTTTTCTTCTACAAGCTTAACAACATCTGCTTCAAATTTCTTCTCCCTAGCAGCTCTTTCTTCAGAGGTTCCCTCATAAAAGTTTGCATATTCAGTAGATTTTTTAAGGAACTCTCTAGCATTTACCACCTCTCCATTCTCCACTACAGAGTTCTTAAGAAAGGAAAAGAAGTTCACTGTCTGTACATGTTTATCAGATTGTCTCATTAATATAAACATTGCATCTTGAATACTTTCTTGAGTTAATGTATTGATTGATAATTTCTTAGCGAACTCTCTATTATAATTTTCTGTTAATGGAAGAAAATAGTCAAGAGCAGCTATTGCTTTTTTACTATATTCTGCATTTCCTATTCCAATCATTTTAGAATTAATCCATGCTTCTGTAGCTAGATATTGTGCTTCAGTGAAATATTTACCTGAATTAATAATAGATTGAGCTGTACCACCAAACAAATTAGAGGTTGCTGATAGTAGATTTAGTCCCATTACTTTTGTTTGGAACATCTTATTTAATGTGGAAATAGATTTATTTAAAGAAACTTGTCTTCCTTCTAATCCTTCTGGAAATAGTTTAAACCCAATTTTTTTATTAATACTTTCTCCCATTTTACCAAAGATTCCAAGAGCCTGATCAAATGTATCATTCTGTAGATATTTCTGACCATATATAATACCCTTCACCATACTCTCTATAAGTTCAGCGTTCTTACTATTATCTGGAGAAACATCTATTTTACCATTCTTATATTTTGTTCTAGAGAAGATGGATGTTCTAATTGTTTCTTTATTCCTTTCTAATTCAACTAACGCAAGTGCCTGGTCTTCAATCTCTGATAGATATTTAAACTTAATAGCCATTTCATTATATAGAGCCATATTTTTGAAAAGATCTCCACTAACTTCTCCTTCTATTTCTGAGGTAAAGTATTTAGGAATAGTGTCTATAGGTCTTCCTGTATGAGGATCTATTTTACCAAGTCCTACATCTCCTTCATCTATTGATATAGAACGTAAAAATTGTTCTCCTAGACTAATATTTCCACCCATAATGATTTTCTCAACAATACTCTTTCTTATCCAAGGAAGAAATGTTCTATCTTCCCCTCTTCCTAAATATCCTATAGAACGATAGTATTCATTTCTCTCTCTAATATAATTATAGAAGTCTAATGCTGCTTCATTTCCTTTAGTGTGTAAATCTTTCCATTCTTTAGTTTGCCATTTCTCTTTAGGAAATTTCTTAATGAGTTCATACTGATACCATCCAGCAGCAGTTTTTGTAGAGGTGTCATACAATTTATCCACTTTAGAGAGTTCTCTATTCATTGCATTCTCGTTATCTTCTGAGATTTCTCTATTCTTATATTTTTCTATAATTCTTTCTTTCTCCGAAGCAATTTCTTCTTTCAAGAAAGCATTATATTCAGAAATATTTATATTATCTTTAATCCATGCAAATAGTTCTGGATCTTTACTATTAATTTTCTTTTGTAAATCTGTATAGAATGCAGATTGAAACTCATCAATTAGTTCATTGCTTCCTTTCTTTTTAATATAATCAAAATAGGTTTTATTAGTTAACCCTTTAGATTTTGCCCATTTATCATATGCTTCTTTATAAACTTTAAGTTTTTTGCTCTGGTCTACACTATCCATAGCTGCAAAAGTAAGAGCTCTATTAGCTTTTCTAAATAAGATTTTAGCAGAATTAAGCTGTATTGTTGCAGTATCACTCCACCATTTAGCAAGTCCAGATATTGTCTTTTCTTCTTTAACAACATCTTCCACCTCTTCAGACTTACCAATAAAATCTCTAACAAACTCTGTTGACATTCTGTCTAACTTATTCTCCAAAGACCTAGCTATCTTAACAGTTTTTGCAAGATCATTTTCAAGTTCACTATCTTCTCCTTCTAAAAAAAGATCAGCCAAATCTACATCTAATGTTGTATATGTACGAAGAGCTTTTTCAGCATCAGAAATTTCTTTTATGAATGCATTTGTTTCAGCCTCAGAAAATAAACCTACATCTTTTCCTTTCCAGTTCTTATCATATCTTTCCATTAAAGACTTAATACTAGAATTAAATATTTTAGCTTGTTCCAATAGAGGTTTGAGATTTTGTCTCATTTGAAGTTGTCTAATGGCTGAAAATAAAGCATTTAATTGTTCAGCTTTTGTTTTCTTTTCTGAAGGAAGAACTGATTTTTCAGATAGTTTTTTATAATCAGAATTAAGTTTTTTTAATAGTGCATTAACATCTTCATTACTTGTTTTCTCTTCCTCAAGACCAACAGGAACAAGATATTCATCTGTTATCTCCTTAGGATCTACAGCACCTATTTCAATTCCTAATAGTGTAGGAAGCACCTTTTGTTTAATGTTTCCTTCAGAATATTTCACCTTGATGGGAATCATTCTTGTTTGGTTAAACTGTTCCTCTTTTATACCATAAGCATTAATAAGCATTGTCTTATATTGGTCCATCTGATTCTTCCAAGCAGCTACCTTGTACCAAGGAACATCTTCATAAGCATCAGATAGAGCCATAAACTTCCAATCAAGAAGATTAACTTCTCCCTCAGGAGTGATAGCTATTAAATCTATTGTACCAGCCTTATTTGTTTTAGGATCAAATATTTGCATCTCAGAAAGAAATACAGTTCCTTTAGGAAAAGATTTAAGTCTCTCATGAAGATTTTCTTTTAGTGTTTTATATATATCCCTATCTGGATCCTGAGGATCCATTTGAGGAACATATCCACTATCATCTAATATATCATCATCACTTCTTAATAGTCCATTCTCATCAACAAGAACACCACCCTTACCATCATTAATTCCTTTTATAAGATATTCAAAATCAGCATGTCCTGCAGTTCCTTTCTCTGCTTTTAAATCATCAATAGCCTTTGCTTCTTGACTTTTAAGAATCTCTCCTTCATTAAATCTTCTTTGATACCAAGTTTTAATTTCATCACTTACCCTAGTAGCTATTTGTGTAATATTGTCTAAGAAATATCTATCTTGTTTTTCACCATTTAAATCTACCTCTTTTTTCGTGAGTCTAGCATTAATGGCTTTAATATTATCAACAGCACTTTCTTGTTTAGTTTTTTGTAAAAGCACCTTACCTTCTTCAGCTCTAATATCTTCCACTGTTCCTATCGCTTTTCCAGATATAATATCCATAGCAGCTCTATCAAACCCACTCTTCATGAATAGTCCCTTTAACCACTCTACTATAGTAGACCACAATGATTGTGATTTTGCTAGGAGCTCAGGTTTTTCTGTACTTCCTTCATTTTGGTTAATGATTGTTTCCACTAACACTTTTGCTATAGCTTCCTCTTTAAGCTTTAATATATCAGGTTTACCATCTTTACCTTGATAGTTTAGATCTGTGCCATAGTCAGTTAACACTTGCTTATATAAAGCATAGTTGTTAATTTCCTTAAGAAGGGTTTTATAAAGACTTGGGTTTGTTTGTTTTATAATCTCAACAGCAAAGTGCATAGCTTCCTCTGTAAGAGCTACATTCTCCATACCCTCAACCACCTGTACTAATTGTTGTGTAATAAGAGCTGCACCATTAGCATTCTGCCTAACACCATTTACAACAATTTTTTGCATGCCCTTAATGTCTACACCTATTCTTTTTAAGAAATCCTTTATAGTAGCAATAGTCTTAGGAGAAGCTGCAGAGCTTTCTGTTCCTTCTTTTTGAAAGAACTCACCACGTTGTTCCTCTGTATATCCACCTCTCTTCATTTCTGCAAGTTGAGCATTGGATAAAGGAAGGGTGATTTGCTTTGGTTCCTCAGGAGCAACTTCATTGAATTTATCAAGATATTTCTGTGCAAGTTTATCAGAAGGATCAATTATAAAAGAACCTTTTTCAGATTCTTTTACAACTAATTCTTTATACTCTTTATTAACAGATGCAATAACTCTAGTAGCCTTGTTAGGATTTGTAAAATATCCTACATTATCTTCTATTGTAGCACCTTGATTAGATAACTTTTTAGTTACATCATCTATTATATCTTTCTTAATATCTAATAAACATTTTGACATAATTATCCGCAGTTGTTTTGGTTAGTGTTATCTATTGGTGGTAATCCTTCTGGTGTAATCTTTGTAAGAAGAGAATCATTAATGTCTGTTTTTTTAGAATTGGCTGTTATTTTTCTTACATCTCTTCCTTCAAATAGATTTTTTATATCATCTTTTATTTCTTTTTGTGTTGTAGTCCTAGATGGTATAGAAAATCCTGTAGAAAGTTCATATACATCATTTGTATTTTGCTCCATCATCAGATTAATATCCTCAAATCCAGGAATAATTACTTTCTTACCATATCTTTCTACAAACATATCGTCACCTCTTGAACTATAAAATTTAGAAAATCCTTTCTTAACTCTTTCAGGAACAAATCTTTTATCTATAACTCTTTGTTTACCATTTATTTCAATCACTTCATATTCACCAGCATCTAGATTAGATTTATTAATAATATCTTGTATATCTTTATCTATCTTAACCTCTGGAGAAACTGTCTTAGCAGGAAGATTATAGTTTTCTCTTCTAGTTTTTAAATCTCCTGACCATTCTCTTGATGTATCTATTGTAGGTTTAACATTAGTAGATGGTTGAGTAGATGCAAGGTTTTCTGACTCTCTTTCAATTGTTGCTATAATAGGATCTGCAAGATCTTGTGGAACTGATTCTCCTCCATAGAAGTCAATGATAGCTTGGTCAGCAATTTCATTACTTACGATTGTTCCCTCAATATTCTTAACATTCTTTTCAGAACCATTGTTGAAAATAGAAGGTCTTCCATCACCATAATACTCTGTTGCATATTGTCCATCACCATGTAAGTTGATAAACTTGTAAACATATACAGGATTTCCTTCTTGATCATAATATGCTATTAACGGAGAACCATCAGCATATTTTACCTTCTGATATCCATAAAAGTTCTTAAGAGAAAGATCTCCCTTCTCGGTTCTTATGGCATAATCTCTTGCTGTAATTTCTTTTCCACCAACAAGGTCTATCTTTCCTTCTGTAACATCTTCTTTGTTAATAGGTATTGCTCTTGGTATTTTAATTACATCATAGTTAGATGCTTTACCTTGGTATTTACTGTTTATAAATAACAATTGTCTGTCTTTTGTATTTACACCGAGCTTTTCTATTGTTGGAAAAAATCCAGGAACTTTTCTTTTCTTTAGTCCTCTTCCTACCATTTTAAATAACCCTTGGAATGTTCTAGGCAGTCCAAGATCTTCTTCAGCTTGTGTTTGAGGATTTTGTCTGAGTGTTGGCTCTACAATAGGAACAACTTCATTATCCTGCCACTCATTCCTTTGGAACTCATTTGATTTAGCAAATGCTCTTATGTCATCATCCACTTCAAGACCTGCAAGAATAGGTGTGATGTGTTTAGCATAATCTTCTACAGGAATAATGTTCTTTATAGAAATAGGAGATTGATAAGTTCCTTGTATAATAGCAAGTCTTACTATTCCTTTGTATAGAGCGTTTGTTCTTGGGTCATCTCTGAGCTCTCTCATCATTCCTTTATACATATTCTCTGTATAAGCGAGTTTATCATTTACCTTAAGCTTGATGGTTTGTGCACCACCCACTCTTCCTGAACTATCCACTTCAAGATCTTCCAAGATTTGTACTCCTGGAAAATCTTTCTTAGCCTTTACAAGCATTTGTGCTACAGAGTCTTTCTCACTAACCAACTGTTGTTGCAGGTTTACTGCTACATCAGATCTTTTTTGTATAATATAATCTAGAAATGCAGCCTTAATCTTATTAGCTATTCTATCAAACTTATCTTTACTCAAGAATCTATCTTGTTCAAAAGATTTTAATACTTCATTTGTAATATCTGTGAATTTTGGAGACTCTAAAACAAGAGCTTTTCCAATATCATCCATACTACTATCAAGATATTCTGCTTGCTGTCCTATAAAGGTATTCTCTAAAAGTTCTCCTACAGAAGAGATGATGTTTTTCTTTTGAGCAGCTTCTGTTCTCCATTGCTTCAGCTGTAAGGAATCTCCACTTTGAAATTTAGTGGTGTCATAGTTAGAGGCTTGTGAAAAACTGAAACTATGTTCAGCCATCTTAGCATACTTTAAGAACTCTTGTAATATATTGTTTTGTTCATGATTTTTATAATCACCAAGATCTTTTGTAGCATAATAATTTTTAATATTATCTGATAATTCAGATTTATTAAATCCATCAAGATCTTGTTGTGTAACTATTGAAGGGAACTTATTTTGGATTGCTGTAATATATCGTGAATCAAATAGAGTTTTACTTCCTTTATTATCGAGCATTGTTAAGTATTCCTCAATAATAGGTTGATTCATGAACATTGCTAATTGTCTTTTTGGAACCCCTATTCTTCTTAAGAAGAAGAATGTACCTACAGCAAGTTCACTTTTTATTATCTTAAGAACATAAGGATCTTTTGCCACATCCACGAAAGTAGTTGCGAATCCAGAGAGTCCATCAGATATAAATTTACCATCAGCATCAAGCCTACCAGAAAGGGAAATATAACTTTTACCATCTTTCTCAAGTTTGTTATGATCCAATAGTATTTCTCCATTTCCATATTTTAATATTTTTCTATCTGCTAGAGGTTGATTATTAAATCTTTCTGGATCAATGTATGCTTTAAATTTCTGAGTAAGAGAATGTCCTGTAATATTAACAGCAGCAATACCTATCCATTTTTTAGCTGAAACAAACGCATGTCTAAGAGAGGTCATGTAGTTTCTATCAAGAATTCTATTCTTAATTTTAGTTTCATCATATCCCCTAAGACTATCTAGTTCATTAGCAATCTCTTTAAGACCATCGTCTCCTACAGGAGAAATAAGTCTTTGGAAGTTTTCTGGTAGTGTTATTAGTTTTTCCAGAGAATCATAATATTCATTCTCAAGAGCACGCCTATAAGTAGTTCTTATAAACTTATCTTTAAGAAAAGATTGTGTTTCTTTATCTCCAAGTTTCTCAAGTTTTTCCATTATGTCATCTAATACATCTCTTCTTTCTTCTAATGTATTAGTATCTTCAAATAATATATCTATTAAATTAGAATATCTATTCCCAAGATTTTGAGGATCGTCTAATCCTTCAACTACTATTGTAGCTGCATCAAATAGTTCAGCTTTATTTATCTTTTGTTTTTCAAGATTTTCATCAAAAACATTACTATAAAAAGCTTTTGTAGCTTCTTCAGTTTCTTTTAATCTTATAATCTTAATGTCTCCATGTTTATCATTATAGATAGACTTTAAATACATACTTAATTTATCTATATCAAAATCACTTCCTGCTTTTGTAGTGATCTCTGAAGGAACAATTACTGTTTTACCCATATATTGAGGAAGAAATCCTTTTACTGTAAATGCTTCTATAGAAGACATAGATTGTGTAGGAATACGAAATCCTATTCCTGATAGTAATTCTTTTCCTTCAGATCCTTCAGATGTGGAATTTAGGAATTTTATAAGTTCTTCATCAGATTTATTTGCATGTTTACCAAGTTTACTTTTAAACCAATGAGGAAGCATTACTTCACAATAGCGTTTACCATCTTCATCTTCATAAAACTTAAGAGTGTCATCTGTAAGAACTACTTTCTTTTGTTCCTCTAGAGAATATGTTTTAAATTCCTCTATTGTAATTTGTCTATAACCATCTTTTGTTTTAACGGCTATCTTTCTTCCATCTTTAGAACTCTCCCATAATGTAACAGGAGCCTGAACATAAGAATTTCCATGTACTTTAGGAGAGGTGATTTCCTTATCTACAAAAGAATAAAGAATACTCTTAATCTGTAAATAGGCAGGAGATGCTTCAAAAGGAATAATAAACTCTCCATTTTTATCAAGTTGTATTGAGTCCTTTACATTATCAGATAGTTCTGTTCTAAACATCTCATCTTGTAATGTTTTAGCAAGAGCTCTCTTGTCTATAATTTTATATGAACCACCAAGATCTGTAATACCTAGTCTATATAAGAATCTTTCATATCCATTCTTATGAAGTCTATTTAAAAGGTCTCTGTTTCTATTAACCTCTTTAGCAATAACTTCTTTTCTTTCAGAAGTATCTCCAATAGGTTCTCCATTTTCATATAAATCTAGAGTGGAAAGTTTTGTAATCTGAGAACCTCTAGTTGTTTTTTCAGAATTCTCATATGAGTTTTCTACTTGAATACCATAAGCTTTCCAAGGAACTTCTATATTATTATTAAAAACTGCATCATTGAAAGAACCATCTTTTAAATATAAATCATGAAGAGCTTCAGCACCCAGCTTTCTACCAGAAATCATTATAATATATCCTTTATTCTCATGTAACATTTTAAGATAGAGATTCTCAAGATTGGTTCCTTTTACCATACTATAATACAAAGGCATTTGAGAAAACTTATCTAATACAAGATTAATTCTATTAGCTCCATTAGTTACACCAGATACAATAGGTTTAATAATTTCAATTACATGTTTGGGCTCTTTTGTTTTAAGAAGAGACTTATCATGTGCCTCAAGAGCTTTACCCCTACTATCTTCTGAATATTTAAACCCAGGAAGATTTTGTCTTGTATAAGCCATTTGCCATTGATGCCAATCTTCAGCCTTATCGGTCCACTGAGCATTCTTCATCTTTAGTTCTCTATATGTACCATCCATCATTATAGAAGATGCATCTCCCTCATTAGTTTTAGCAAATGCTTTCTTTATCTCAGGTGATACATTTTTCATGTTTGCTATAGATCCCACAATTGTTACATCAGCTACTGTCACTGTATCAATCCATGCTTTATTTTCATGATATCCAGGCTCTCCAGGTAATAGTTGTATATCTCCTGCATTATTCATATCCTCATTAAGGAATGTATTAAATTCAGGACTATCAAATGTGGTTCTTCTAGGAGAGAAGAATGACTTAAACCTCTTAGTTGCATCTAATGTACCATCTTCTTTAATAGCAAATTGTAGGGGGTCTCCAAATATTATTTTATGAAATTCTATATTATTAATTTCATAGTTCACATTAGCAAATGTTATAATATTTCTAACATCCTCTGATGTAAGTTTATTCTTTTTTAGTCCTTCTTTTTTAGTGAAGGTATCATCTAGTTTTGTATATTTAAAATAATTTATTTCTGTAGTTTTGTCTTGATTAATAAACTGTATTTGACCATTCTGTGTTAGAATATCTATTGTTTTATCTATCTTACCATCTATATATTCTTTTATTGAATTATTTATATCTTCAATATTATCATCAATAAACTTCTCAATATCCGTTTGTGTAGAACCTATTGAAATCATTCTATCAACTTCAGCAAGAATCTTATCAGAAAGAATATCTTTAAAGAAACGAAGTTCATAAGGTTTTTTCTTCAAGTATTCTAGTTGAGCAGTTAGTTTCTTAACTTCTTCTTTTTGATCATCTGATTTATTAGTTACAGATTTTAAAGTTTCTAGCTTAGATTCTGTCTCAGCAATTTTACGTAAACCACCAACATTTTCTGCTTGTATTCTATTATCAGCATCAAGAGCAAGAGCAACATCATCTGTTAAATAACCTCTAAAGATTTCATTGATTTTCTTCCAACCATCTTTTCCTTGCTCAATATCTTCAAAAGAAATATGATTTCCCATATTCATCATCCATTCTGTAGAACCATCTGCAGGAATCATGATGTAATATTGACCAAGAAGATTTTGATTAATCTCTTGTGTAAACCTATCACCAAGATTTAGTTTTACAGAAGTGATTCCTCTATTATCATCCTTGTTCTTTGTACCCTCAATATATCCCACCTTTAATTGAAGAGATGTTCTATTTCCTTCTTTATCAAAGAATTGTCCACCTTTTCTAAGAATCCAAGATCCTTTTGAATATACATCTTTAAGTTCTGGTCTAATTATAAGAAGTTCATCTATACTAGATGCTTCATTAAAATCATTCTCAAATATAGAAGGAGAATTATTATCAGAAAAAGAGTTAGATTGTTTACCTTCAAGATTTACACGTGTAGTTTCTTGATTAGGATGTGTAACACTTACAAGCATTGTTGCAAGTGCATCATACTGACCAGCAACATCTAATGTCCTTTTCTGCACACTCATTATCTCTTTAGCATCTTGTAGATATTTCTTAAGAGAATTTACTACAAGAGTAAACTTTTTTTGTTGCTCCTCTTTAAGTTTATTAAATGCCTCTAGAGGAAACGATATACCAAGCTCAGATAGAAAACTAACTTTTTGTTGAGGAGTGTCTATAGGAATCCCAGAAAGATCTGTAATAGAATATGTCTTATCTACATTATTCCATGTAATAACAGAATCTGGATCATTAGCAAGATCTCTTAAGTTTTGAATCCAACCTCTTGTTGTTATGTTTACAATTCCTGTAACCATAGCAGAACCAGAATATACCTGTCCTTGAGATATATATTGTACAATGGCATTTGGTTTTTGCTTTGTATATGTCTGCATCATCTCAATAAATAGTCTCCAATCTTCAAATTTGAAATCTTTGAAGTTTACAGTTTTATTCTTAAGATTACCACCAACTCTTTGGAACATTCTAACATAATTAGAATCTTGATTAGCTAGTGCTACAAGTTTACTAATTACCTTTCCTATACCTGTAGTATTTTTTAGTGTATCAAGTATAGTACTGAATGCTCTTGTATAAGGAAGTAGAGAATAGGTTTGAGTTTGTTTTTTTACTTTAAGTTTAGGAAGTTCAAAAGATGTACTATTTTCCTGATTTGTAGATTCTGTAATAGGAAGAGTGGCAGATACAAACTTAATACCTACAGGAGCACTCTTTTTCCAATCTGTGGAAAAGGGTTCTCTTGCATAATCATTCTTGTTTGTTTCTCCCTCATTTATATTTACAAGATCTTCTTCATTGAAATCCACCTTTAAAAGTGTCTTTAGTTCCTGTTTTGTTTTAATAACCAAATCCTTCCATGCTATATCACCCAGTTCTTGTCTTACTCCTCGTTCTGTGTATAACTCTTCTATCTTATTAAATACATCATTACTTGTAAGACTTCTTAAGTTATATATAGCAGATTTATCAATTGTTCCTATATTTCCATTGCCAAGAATAATAGCAGCAGAAATAGCTGTCATATCCTTAACATAATCATTTGTCTGTTCTTCTGTAAGATTTCCAGCAGCCCTATATTGAGGAGGCATTGACTTTGACTCACTGGATAGTTCTCTATCATTAAACTTACCTGATTCAATTGCTTTAAACAATTCTTCTTTAAGAGAAGGATTGCTTACAAAAGATTTAATAAATTCTAAAATTCTTCTGAAGAACTTAAGGATTGCTTCTCCTAATGATCTAGCAGGCAGGTTGCCTAATCTGAAATCAGAAAAATCATCTAACACTCTTTCTTTAAGCATTTGATCACTAACTGTAGGATCATCATAGTTGTATTTCTTACCAGTTTCTCTATCTGTAAATTGTCCAATTCTATTTCTTTCATCAGCTAATATAGCAACTTGCTCCTCAGGAGATAGCATACCATTCCAGATAGCTTCACCCACCTCATGATATTCTGTACCTCTTAATCCACCTCTAACAAACTTAGCAACACCATTCTCAAATACACCCCAAGCTTTTTCCCCATTATGAAGATTAATCATATTCTCTAATATCCCAAAAGGAATAAAAGAAACATTCTTCGCATGCCATTCTTTAAACGCTTTAATATCAGCTTCTGTCATTCTATCCTTTCTGTCCATAGCACCCACTTTTCTGAATCCCATGTTCCCTCTCTTCTTCACATTCTTTACATCAAATGATCCTGGTTCTTTGGGAGCTTCAGCAGGTTTAACACCTTCTAAAGCAGCTAGTTCTGCATCATATTTAGCATTGATGGTGTCTTTAGTTAATGACGTTCTTTTTAATTCTTCAACAACAGAATCCATCTCAGCTTGAGCTTTTGCTACATCTCCTCCTTCTTTTTTTACATATTCAATTGCATCTATATAAGGTTTTAATTGTCCTTTTATTGAATTATATAAGTCTTCTTGTCTTCTTCTTTCTATATCAGCTTTTTTAGCTTCTACATCAGAAACAGGAGTTACTGGTACAACTATTGGAGCTTCTGGAGCAACAACTACATCTGCTTCTAATTCCTTTTTAACAAAAGCTTCAATAACACCGTTTGCTTGTGGAATTAAATCTTCTTCGGGAAGAACTTTTTCTCCTTTTTTAATTCTATTGTCATTTAATTTCTTAATGATTTTATTCCTTGTAGCAATGAATGTGTCATCATTTTCATCAAACTTAGGATCTTCTCCTTCTTTAATAGTAAATATTACATCACCAAATGGTGTTGTAAATATGTTATCTGCTTCTCCATCATAATCATATTTCCTATTTTTCTTTTCAGTTTTAGGAGTTGGTTGAACTTTATTTTCAGGTTTATTTATTACACCAACAGGAAGTTCTAATCCAACAAGAGTGGCATATTTCTGCTTATGAGTATAAGGAACTGCATCTGTAGGTTGTTTAATCTTTGTAGATAGAGGTGTATCTTCTATACTTCTTGCTGAACCATCAGGATATTTAGAAGATAGGAGATATGTTTGATAGTTAGTCCACTCATTACTAACTAGTATACCATCCTTCATATAATACTCTGTAAATGGTTTACTAAACATTTCAGCAGAGAGAGTCTTATTATTTACATTATGAAATGCTTTCTCAATATCATCTAATAGTTCATCTTTCTTGGAACCTATTTCAGGGATAGAATAGTTTTTTCCTGCAAAGGAAATACTTGTTCCATCTTCAGAAATGTTTATGTGATTTGTACCTATTTCTGTTTTTCCATTTCTCCAATATAAAACATTCTGTAAGAATCTAGCTAGTTTTTTATTAATTATAACTTTCTTATTATTATTAGATTGCTCAGTTATTTCTGTAGCAATTTGATTAATTGCTTCATAAATAGCTAATGCTCTCTTTCCTTTAAATTTTATATTATTTAAGAATTCAACATTATCTTGATAGACAAGTATAGGTCTACCATTAGGCATATTGATCTGTCCTGTATGATGTGCAATTATACCAACTGTAGGAATTTGAATTAATGTTTGATTATTAGCAAGTATCTTAGTTTCATTCTCTTTACTAATAAGAGTTCCTGCTATATAATTAGGAGCATCTCCTTTTATAGCAATTCCTCTAGATACTTGAAATCCATAAACTATAGGACTAGTGGAAGGTTCTGTAGCAAATATGTCTGCTCTTTGTTTAGTCCATGCAGCAGAATATGCTTCAGCTTCCTCTTTTTGATCTTTCCTATATATTGGTGTCTTACCATCAAGATAGAAAAGGTTGGTTGTACGCATAGTTTGGAATATCACATTATTAATATTCTCTACTTGTTTGCCCACCTCACCTATTTGATTACCATTCTTATCTACAAAGAATAACCTATCACCCACTTGTTCTACAAACACTTGAGCAATAAATCCATTTTTTAAATTTGTTGTTTTCTTTAAAAACTCTTCTTTCTGTTCTTTTGTTTTTAACTCCTCATCCTTTACACCATAAGACATTTGTGTAAGCCCTTTTAATCCATAAGCCTCTTCTGTTAAAGGAGTGACAAGAATAGCTCTTATATTAGTTCTATTTTTAAATCCTCCTACGTTATTTAAAAACTCTCTAGAATTCCTAATATGGATTGCTGTTTCTTTAACATCTTTTACATTACCAGAATCATCAACCTGTTCTTTAGGATCTTCAGATTCTGAAATTCCAGAGATAAATAATATTTTAGCATCTAATAGCTTTCCCTCCGAAACTATAACATCATTAGCAGGATTATTAGTTCCTATATTACCAGAATTATTAATGATTTCGGCTTGTTGTTTTTGAATATCCTCCTTATTCTTTGCAATCTTTTCTGCTTGTGTTTGAATACCAGCATATCCTTCAAGTTTAGAAGGATCAATATTTTGTATATTACCAGCAAGATCTTCCACCTTAACTGTACCATCAGGATTAAGAGAAATCACCTTTACTTTAGCAAGATCTGCTACATCTGAATTTACATCATTAAATACAGCTTTTGCCTTTTCTTCTGTAGAATAGAATGTTATATCACCATTAGGAGCTGTTACTTGCCATCTATCATCAGCAATCTTATCAATTCTAGCAAGTTTGGTTTTAGGTAATTCATACTCTCTTCCTATTTCAACAGGAACAATTTCTCCATTTATATTCTTAAACTCATGTTTTACCACAGGCTCTTCTGTAGGAACTTCTGTAGGAACTTCTGTAGTAGTTTTAATTTCAGGTTCCTTTTCAGAAGCCATTTCTTCTGCTTGTTTAAAATAGTTATTAAACCCACTCTCTGAAATAAGATTACTATATATATTATTTGCTCTTTGTTTCAGATTATTTAATCTATTTATATCAACACCGTATGTATATAAATCAGAAAGATGCTCTATAGGAACTGTTTTTTCTTTATCACTTTGTCTATTGTTAAGTTCAAAGTTTAATAAATTTTCAAAAAGATTTAAATCTTCTTTTCCATTACTTTCTGAAAGATTAATTTTCTCAGATAGAGTTCTTAATGTTTTTATTTGATTTTTAATTCTTTTTTTATCTTCAGGAGTTGTATGTTCAGTAATAGTTTGGGACAACTGATTAGCTTGTTCCTCATAGATTTTACTATATTCTTTCAATGAGGTTTTATCAGTTAATCCTCCAAGTAAATTATTATCAATAGTTGAATGTATTTTACTAACATCAGATTGAATAGATTCTAATCTACTATTTGTATCTGGAGTAACTGCAGTATAACGAGCAAGATCAATTTTCCAACTGTTAAATGTATTATAATTAAATGTTGCAATTGCCTCATCTTCTGTTTTAGGATTTACTGTATTTTTGAATGGATTTTTAAATGTATTATCAATTACATCTACACTTTTTTTAATATTATTTGCTTCATCTATTAAAGTATCTACATATGTATCTACTGTTTTTTTGCTAGATGTATTAAAATCCATACCAAAAGTCTTCTCAAACTCTTCTTTAGGAAGATCTTTTAACATATTCAATTGCTCAATTGTAACATCATGCATTCCTGAAGGAATACGTGACATTACAAAATTAAAGAACATATCATCTTTTAGATTCTTATACTTATATATATTTCCACTTTGTGCTGCTTCAGCCATCTCTTTAGCTATACCTATAGAGTTAAGTGTATTTGAATACTTATCGTTTAATATTCCAGTTAGTCCATATTGGTTAAGAGAGTTAATAGTCATTTGTAATCGGGCATCTTTTCCATGTCCTTTTATTTTATCTATCTTTCCTAATAATCCACCACTAACTAGTGCTGATAATCCACCAACAAACATATTTTCAATACCTGCAATACTGCCAAACTGCTCTTGTAATCCGTATTGTGTAGATTTAATTACTTCATTTAAACTATCCCAATTATTTACATTTTCTTTTCTTTTAGGATCTTTATACTTTCTTGTATAATAATCATATGTACCACGTTCAGCAGCATATTGTCCACCTTCTTCATATATACCTTCAGAGAAGATGTTGGGTATCTTTGGTTTAATAAAATCCCAAACTTTACTAGGAATTCCTTTAGTTACTTTCTTTTCAAACTCATCTAAACTTCCCTCTTTTAATCCAATTTTACCAAAAGATTCTGCTTCTTTTACAAAACTACTAGCAAGTCCTTTTCCTGTTCCTTTAGCATACGTAAAAGATTTAAATAAATTATCAAATTGTATTGCATCACTTACTGTAAGAATAGCCATATTTATTGCAAACCTAGTATTCATTGCATTAGTGGCATAATTTTCTATCTCTTTGAGATCATCTTCTGTGGGTTCTGTTCCAAGATGTTCAAGTTTATAATGTTTAAGAAGATCTTCTTTTACTTGTCTGTATCCATCTCTTCCTTCTATACCAGACTCTGTTCTTGCAGAACCAAAAAGAGCAATGCCATATTTTGCTCCATTTGTAAGTTTAGTATAAGCAGCAGCGTGTGCTAATTGTTTTAAAGTGAGTAATTCTTCACTGGTAGTTAATGCACCCTTTCCTATTTCTAATACTTTTTCTAAATCGTTAGTACCTGTAAATATTTTATTTAACCATAAAGAAGCTTTACCTATTTGAGCAGCCAATAGTGGAATTTCTCCAATTCCTTCTGTAAGAAGTCCAACAGCAGCATCTTGAACTACAGCACCTGCAATTGCACCTGCTGTAAATCCTAAATTTTTAATAACACTATTTCCCCAAAAATTAGCACTTCCTGCAAATCCAGGAATTGCTGCAAGAAAAGGATGTTCTTTCTCATGCCTAGTAACATAATTAGGAAAAGCATCATCCATGTTATTCATCCAAGTATCAATACTTCCTTCATATCCATTAGGGTTTCCTACTAAATCTTTAAGATTCCCACTCTTAAGAGCACTTATTGTATTAGGAAGTGTAGCAAAACTTTGAGCAAAGGTTCCTATAGCAGTACCTGCCATCTTAACAATACCATTAGCAAGTTGAGAAAAAGGTCCTTGTTTAAGACCATATATATTTTCAAGATCTACTCCTCTTTCATATAAACCGTATCTTTTATTTGCAAGAAGTTCACTTCTAGGAATCATTTCTATAGGTCCATCCCAAGATGTTGAATTTGGTACATTAGTTAATTTTTGAATATCTTCTAAACTTAAACCTGTATCACCAGATTTTTTTACTCCATAGTTTTCAAATCCACCCAATCCAGGGATTTTTATCTCTGTAGTAATAGGAGATCCTAAAGCTATTTTAGGAGAGGGAGTTTCTCTATTAGAAACGTTATCTATAAGTTCTTTATCAAAAATTGGCATTATTTATTCTTTTTTAAAAAATCTTTAACGGTTTTTGTTCCTATAGTTTCAAAAATTGATTTAACACCACCTAATGTTACATATCCTGTCTGATTCAAATTGTCTGATATCCAAGGTCCATTCTCATAAGGTTGTACATACATCTTTACATTATATACATCATTAGTATCACCTATATTATCTTTATCACCCTCAATATCAACTCTCACAGTTTTTGCTAATTCTGTATTCTGTAGTTGTGGAATATCATATCCTGTAAATCTAGAACTAACTGCTCCAGTAGTACCACTTGTTATATTTAATAAATTTGATGTTTTATTAGGAGAACGATTAATATCAGATGCGATTTCATTCCAAATATTACGTCTAGCTATTTCTGGAAAATGTCTACTTAATTCAGTAGAAGTTATTGGAATTTTTTGAAATCCTCCTTTAGAACTTACAATAAGTGTACCACTACCGTCATAGTTTTTAACTGCCGTATATACAGCTTGTGGATCTTTTCTGTATTCTGCTAATGTACTAATATTTAAATCTGAAATCTTTTCAAGATCTGCTACTCCATATTGACTTATTTTATTAATTTTATTTCCTATAAATCCATCAACCATTGCTTTTGTATCATCATCTTTCATATTGAATGTACCAATTTGTGCTTGGTATTCTGGCATATTCTTTGCAATGAACTCAGATTCAGTATTTAATTTTTTATTTGTAAGATTAGATGCAACTGTATTATATTTTCTTTGTGTCTCAATTGCTGTATTGTAAAGTAATTGTTCTGTAGAAGTTAGTGGAGAATATTTACTTGGAATACCTAATGAATTGTTATATACTTTTATATAAGCATTAGCTAATGGTTCTTTAGAAGTTCCTTTAAATTTTGATAAATACTCTACAAGATTTATAGAAATACGTTCTTTTTTTCTAGGATCTTTCATTACATCTGGAGTTTTTAGTGCCAGAATTTCTGAGACATCATTTGCAAATAAAAATAAATCTTTAGCAGTATATAAAGTAGAACCCTTTACTGCAATTACAGTTCCACCAGATAGAGTTTCATCTAAAACTTTATCATATTTAATAGAACTATTAGCAGCACCCTCACGTATATTTATAAGTTTATGGGCTTCTCTATCAAGATTTCTTCTTTCTTCTAAATATTTTATAAATCTACTTGTCTTATCTTTAAGACCACCACCATTAAGAGATGCTGGATTTTCTGAATATTTCTTATAAAGTCCATCAAGAAATTCTATTTTCTGACCATCGTTCATTTTATCACCACCAGGAATATCTGAAGCATATCTAGTATTTAATTCATCCATTTGACCAGCCTCAATTAATTTTCCTGAAGCATCTCTTTTTCCAAGTATAGCCTCTATATTTTTATCTAATTTTGATATAGAAGGAATATCTACAGTTGTAGGAATAGCTGTAGGATCAACTACAATAAATGTTTTCTTTCTTTTTTCTTCTTCTTTTTGTTGTTGTTCAAGAGTCCACTTTGTAATATCCCACTCATGAGTAACTCGCCATTGTTCATGTTCTCTATTAGCATTCCAATAACTAAAGTTTAATCTCTTTTTTTCCATATCCATTTGAGCATATGGATTAGTCTTATATTCTGTACTTATAGTTTCATCTGATATATCTTTTGCAAGATTTGTTAAATGTTTTTGTGTATACAATCTATACTTATAATCATTAATATCAGTAATATTATCAATACTTCCTAAACTATTATTTAAATCTTTTTCAAGACTTCCATCTGTAAGTTTTGTATTTATATCATTTAACTCTGCTTGAAGTTTAGTTTTTTCAGATGAAGATAATTTACTATTTGTTTGAATTTCAAGAGCTGTTTGAACAGCAGCATCTGATAATATCTTTTTATTAGTAGTATAGGTATTAATAATATCGGTCTTGAATGTATCTTTAGTAGCTCCTTTATAATGATACCATCCGTCAATTTTTAATTGTTGTATATCGTTTGGGGTAAGACTTTCATAAAAGTTATTAAGTATTTTATTAGCAGATTTTCCTTTAGTTATAATACTTAACATTGCATCATCAACCTTAGGTTTTCCTTTGGAAGGATCTAAAGAAGCAACTCCATTTCTATCATAATAAATAACATTTGCATTGTTATCTCTTTTATAAGGAATATCTATGGTACGATCTGCCATATGTATTTTATCCGCAACATCTCTTAGTTTCTTATCAACATCTGAATATGGAACATAGTCATCATTAAAAGTTGCTCCTACAGTTGGATCATTTACATATTGACCTACACTATTTTTAAACCATTCCTCATTTTGTATACCTGATTCTCCTTTCTTTTTAGCAGCATCAATTATTGAATATTGTTGTCTAATGTGAGCTGTAGAACCAACTGCATTTTGAACCTTTCTATCTTTTACAATCTGATTAGTCATTCCTCCTACAGAGTTCACCAATTGGAAATTAGAGAAATCACCTCCTGCCACCTTAGTTAAATTACTACCTAGTTCATCAAGTTTAGATTGAAGATAATTTTTATCTATATCCTTATATATATCCAATGCAGCAGTATTATCTATACCAGCTTGAATTTTCTGTATACCCTCATTATAGAGTTGTTGTTTCTCCATACCTACCTTCACCATAGCTTCAACTGGCTGTTGAGCTATGTAAGGATTAAATTGGGTTATCGCATCAGTATAACTTGCCATA
>Ga0194055_10001231_pt1 | contig 20815 bp, 18 predicted proteins | sample SepL449m_MetaG_FD_155482 | JGI IMG/M metagenome (GOLD analysis project Ga0194055, IMG submission 155482) | Anoxic zone freshwater microbial communities from boreal shield lake in IISD Experimental Lakes Area, Ontario, Canada - Sep2016-L442-9m | ecosystem: Environmental > Aquatic > Freshwater >...
TCCAGTCCTCTGGCCAGGGCATCGCTTTGGCCCGCTGGGACACCGGGTACTACAAGGACAACTTCGCCTTCGGCAAGCACGTCCTCGGGTAACGCATCAATGTCCGGAAGGGGTCAGGCCCGATCTGGACATTTGATGTTGAGCGAGCTCGCCTATCAATGTCCAGATCGGGCCTGACCCCTTCCGGACATTGATGCGCTAGGCGCCGTGACACTTCTTGAACTTGCGGCCTGACCCGCAGGGGCAGGGATCATTGCGGCCGACCTTGGTGCCACCAAATTGCGTGCCAAGGTCGGGGAGCGCCTCCGTCGGGGTCGTGATCGTGCCGACCTCCGTCGCCGAACGCACCTGTTCCAGTTCGCGGACGTCGTCGTGATCGAGAGTCAGCACGGTCTCGACAGGGTCGGGGTTGGCAACGGCTCGAGGGGGATCGCCCGCGACGAGACCAAGGCCTTCCAAGAGCGCAATCGCCTCCTCCGCATCGAGATCGGATGGCAGCACGGGAACGTCGATGCGAGAAGGGGCGACAAGGCGAAATCGCTCCCACTCCATCAATGCCAGCGGGTCTTGGGCGTCGCTGAGCGCCGCGAAGGCCTTACGGCGTCGCGTATCTGACCCATCGAGTGCGTTGAGGATGCCCTCGAGCGACGATGGCAACCAGTGCTTCCAGCCGAGCTCCATCGCTGCAGCCTAGCGCCGTCGGGTACGCTCCCGACTCGAGCAGGAGAACACGATGGATCTTGATGATGCACGACTCGCGGACTTGTTTGACGGCGTGGAGGAATTGCGCGGTGCGCGCACGGTTACGCCTCTTGCAGGTGGTCTGACAAACCACAACTTCAAGATCGACACCGAGGCGGGCTCCTTCGTCGTACGAATCTCGGATCCCGATACCGGGCTGTTGGCGATCGACCGGGACAACGAGCACGTCAATTCTGTCGCCGCAGCTGCGGCTGGCGTCGGTGCCGAGGTCGTCGATTACGTACCAGACAACTGCATGCTCGTGCTGGAATTCCTTGAGGACACCGAGACGATGTCGCGGGAAACGATGCAGCGTGGCGATCGACTCGACTTCGCAGCTGCCGCAATCCGCCAGCTGCACGAGGGACCAGCCTTTCGCGACCCCTTCGACATGTTCTCGATCCAACGGGGATACCGCGAGGTCTGCCGGGAGCGAGGGTTCGTGTTGCCGGATCGGTACGACGAGTTTGAACCCAAGGTGCGGCGCCTCGAGCAGGCCATGCGACTCAACCCCGAGGCGCTGGTGCCGTGCAACAACGACCTACTGGCCGAGAACTTCCTCTGGGATGGCACACGCTTTCGTCTGATCGACTGGGAGTACTCCGGGATGAACGAGGCGTCGTTCGAACTTGGCAATGTTTGGAGTGAATCTGATCTCTCGCTGGTGCAGCTCGAACAGCTCGTCGCTGCCTATTGGGGAGAGGCGACGCCCGCCAAGATTGCGCGTGCCCGGATGTGGGGTCTGATGTCGAAGTACGGCTGGACGCTCTGGGGTGTCATCCAGCACAACCTCTCCGACATCGACTTCGACTTCTGGGAGTGGCTGATGGACAAGCACGATCGTGCCACGCTCGAATTTGACGGACCTGACTTTGATCGCCTCGTCGCGGACATCGAGAGTGATGTCGCCTAAGCCACTTCTCTTGGTCCGCTACCGCCTCGCCGGCGGGCTGATGGACGAAGTGCTCGAGCGCTGCGACGTGCGCTTCCTCGACGGTCCCGTCTTGCCACCGACGTCGCCGGAAGATCTCGCGCGAACGTGGGGGATCTGGACGTTTGGCGAACCAATCGATGACGACCTGCTCGATCGCATGCCTGCGTTGCGGTGCGTCGTCAACTTTGGTGTCGGTGTCGACGGTATTGACCTCGAATGTCTCAAGCGTCGTGGCGTGGTCTTCGCCTGGCCGATTGGAGCCAACGCTGAGGCCGTCGCCGACCATGCGATGGCGCTTCTGCTCGCCGTTACGCACCGCATCGTCGAGAACGACGCACTCGTCCGGCGTGGCGACTGGGAGACCGACGGCTACCTGCCGCTGATGGCGGGCGACATCTACGGGAAGCGGCTGGGCGTGATCGGGCTCGGCTCAATCGGACAAGCCTTCGTGCGGCGCGCGCATGGGTTTGCGATGGACGTGCGCTACGCAACACCACGGCGCCTCGCGCCCGAGCGTGAAGCCGAGCTTCGTATCGAGCACAGCGAACTCGACGACCTGCTCGGCTGGGCCGATGTGGTCAGCCTGCATTGCCCATTGACCGATGAGACGCGCGGGCTGCTAACTCGAGAACGGATTGCGCTCCTGCGCCCAGAGGCGGTCGTGATCAACACCGCGCGCGGTGGCGTGATTGACCAAGACTCGCTCATTGAGGCGCTGGTCGAACAGCGGATCAGCGGTGCGGGACTCGACGTCTTTCGCGATGAGCCGCATGTACCGCTCGCGCTGCGCGAGCTGCAGAACGTCGTGTTGACGCCGCATATCGCGGATGCCACGCCGGGTGCCGAGGCGGCACTGATTGCCCATTGCGCGGGTGTCGTGCTGGACGTCCTGAACAAAACGACTTAGAGCAGGTCGGGCGCGTCTTCTAGGAGTCCGAGTCGACCCGCCAGCCACCCAGCCGTGGTTGCCTGCAGAAGCAGCGTCACGACGACCGCAAAGGTGACCAGCGCGAGGACGATGTCGGCGCCAGCGACGTGCTCACTGACCAACAGGCTCGCAACCGAAATAGGTACGACGCCGGTCTCGCGACACCAGGAGATAAAGGTCTTCTCCTGCCGTGTCCAGGCTCCACGGCGATCGGCCGTCAGGCAGGCGAAGACGGTGACAGGACGCGCAATCAGCACAAAGACCGCCATCACGGCGAGCCCTGGGAGGAGGTACTGGCGCAGCAGGTCGAGGTTGAGGTTGATGCCGACCACAACGAAGATTGCGAGCATCACGATGTCGGCCGTCTGGGCCGTAAAGATCGCGAGTTGGGTCTCCTCCTCTTGGTCGTGGTCCACCCGCAGGAGATCCTTGTTGCTGACAATCAAGCCGGCGATGAACGCCGCGAGGTACGGCGAGCCGCCGGCCACCTCACTGAAGGAGTAGGAGAGCGCGAGGAGGGCAAGCAGCGTCGCGGCGGGCAAGGCGCGCAGCACACCAAAGCGATGCGTCGACAAGAGGATCGCCATCAGCGCGCCCGCGACGACGCCGATCGCCACACCGATGCCGATGCTGGTCAGAAAATCGATCGCCGGTGTGTAGGCGCTGTCGTTGGTGCCGGCGACTGTGGCCGCAGTCACGATGCCCGCCATGGTCAGGGCAAAGACGGCACTCATCGGATCGTTGAGCGCGCTCTCGGCGATCACGGTCTGCGCGATCTTTGGTCGTAGACCAAGCCGGTCGAAGAGCGGGATCAGAATGGCCGGGTCGGTAGCGGCCAAGACCGCGCCAGCCATCAACGCGATCTGCCAAGACACACCAAAGAGCGGCATCACGGCGAGCGCGAGGATGCCGGCCGTGATCATCACGCCGGGGATCGCGAGTAGCAGCAAGCCGACGGCTGTTTGGGAGATCACTCGCACCGAGATCCCGAGTGCGCCATGGAAGAGAATCAGCGCAACGCCGAGCGAGAAGAGGAGGGAAGGGCCAGCGCTATCGAGTGGAACGCTCACGAGGTCGAGGGCGGACGGTCCGCAGACAAGACCAACTGCGATCAACACGACCATCACCGGGAGGCGGAGAGCCTGCGCGATTGGCACTGCGATCAGCCCGACAGCCAGCACAAGGCCGACCGTACGGAGGATTGCCTCGACGTCCACAGCGAGTAGTGTAGAGGCAGGAAACCCGTAACGGATCGCGACGTCGGGGGGTCTGTCCGATGGGGGCGCTAAGTTTGTCATCCCCCGTGAGACAGCGGGTACTAGGATTTCGTACATGCCACCGCGGGGTGGAGCAGGAGGAGAACGATGGAGATCGAGCGGCGATATACAACTGAGGGGAGCGATCCGTACGCGGGTATCTCCTTCGTCGAGCGAACGTCTCGTATCGTGAATCCGGATGGGTCCGTCGCCTTCGAGGCCACGATCATGGCGCCCGAGGCCTGGAGCCAGGTTGCGGTTGATATCCTCGCGCAGAAGTACTGCCGCAAGGCCGGCGTTGCCGCGCAGTTGAAGCCGATCAACGAGGCCGGCGTGCCCGAGTGGTTGCAGCGCCATGAGCCCGATGAGGACGCAATCGCCGCACTGCCAGAAGATCAGCGCTTCGTCGGCGAGAACGACGCCCGTCAGGTCTTCGGCCGCCTTGCTGGCTGCTGGGCCTACTGGGGCTACACGCACGATTACTTCGACGAGGCTGGCGCGCTCGCATTCCGCGACGAGCTGCAGGCAATGCTCGCCCTTCAGGTTGCCGCACCGAACTCGCCGCAGTGGTTTAACACCGGCTTGCACTGGGCCTACGGAATCTCCGGACCACCTCAGGGTCACTGGTATTGCGAGCCCCGCTCGGGCGAGCTGAAGCGTTCGACGAGCGCCTACGAGCGCCCTGCGCCGCACGCCTGCTTCATCCAGTCCGTCGACGACGACCTCGTCAACGAGGGTGGCATCATGGACCTCTGGGTCCGTGAGGCGCGCGTCTTCAAGTACGGCTCGGGCACCGGCTCGAACTTCTCGAAGCTGCGTGGCTCGGAGGAGCGTCTCTCCGGTGGCGGTCGCTCGTCGGGTCTGATGAGCTTCCTCAAGATCGGTGACCGCGCAGCGGGCGCGATCAAGTCCGGTGGCACCACCCGCCGCGCCGCCAAGATGGTCACGCTCGATCTCGACCATCCCGACATCGAGCAGTACGTCCGCTGGAAGGTCGTCGAGGAGACCAAGGTCGCTGCGCTCGTGGCCGGCTCCAAGATGCTCAACCGTCACCTCAACGCCGTGCTCGCAGCGACACAAGAGGGCGAGGGTGACGCGCGCTACGTGGCGCGCGACAATCCGGAGCTTGCAAAGGCCGTTCGTGGCGCCCGTGCCGCCGGCGTTCCTGACGCCTCGATCCAGCGCACGCTCGACCTCGCCAAGCAGGGCGTCAAGGAACTCCAGATTGACGAGTACGACACCGATTGGCAGGGCGAGGCCTACCTGACCGTCTCCGGTCAGAACTCGAACAACTCCGTCCGCATCACGAACGCCTTCATGGAGGCCGTCGAGGCCGATCGTGACTGGCCGCTCTACGACCGCACGGAACTCACGCGCGCCAGCAAGCAGGAGCGCGACCCCGAGCCCAGCAAGGTGCTGCGTGCACGCGACCTGTGGGACCAGATCTGCGAGGCAGCCTGGCTGTGCGCCGATCCGGGCGTCCAGTTCCACGACGCCACCAACGAGTGGCACACGTGCCCCGTCGACGGTCCGATCGTGGCCTCCAACCCCTGCGCCGAGTACGTCTTCCTTGACGACACGGCCTGCAACCTGGCCTCGATGAACCTGATGACGTTCGATCGCGGCGATCACTTCGATCACGTGCTCTTCCGTCACGCCAGTCGGCTGTGGACGATCGTGCTCGAGATCTCCGTCTTGATGGCGCAGTTCCCGAGCCGTGAGATCGCGGAGCGTTCGTACCTCTACCGCACGCTCGGATTGGGCTACGCCAACCTCGGCGCCCTCTCGATGCAGCGTGGTATCGCGTACGACTCGCCGGAGGCCGTGGCCTTCTGCGGTGCGATCAGCGCGATCATGCACTTCACCTCGCTGGCAACCAGCGCCGAGCTAGCTGCTGAGCACGGGGCGTTCGACGCCTACGACCGCAACAAGGACGACATGTTGCGCGTGGTTCGCAACCATCGCCGAGCGGCCTACGCCGCGCCGGCGGCCGAGTACGAGGGCCTGACCGTGATGCCCGAAGGTATCGATGCGAGCGTCTGTGAGCCAGAGCTGCTCGAGGTTGCCCGCTACGAGGCCGACCGCGCACTCGCCCTTGGTGAGATGCACGGCTTCCGCAACGCACAGGTGACGCTGATCGCCCCGACCGGGACGATCGGTCTCGTGATGGACTGCGATACGACGGGTATCGAGCCCGACTTCGCGCTCGTCAAGTTTAAGAAACTGGCTGGCGGTGGCTACTTCAAGATCGTCAACGCGTCGGTTCCGCCGGCACTCGTGCATCTTGGCTACACCCCGGAGCAGGTCGACGAGATCGTGCGCTACTGCGTCGGCTCCGGTTCGCTTGAGGGTGCACCACACATCAACCCCGAGGCGCTCCGCAGCTTTGGCTTCACCGAGACCATGCTGGCCGCGGTCGAGGCGATCCTGCCGACCGCCTTCGATCCGCGCTTTGCCTTCACGCGCTACTCCGTGGGCGACGACGCGATCGTCAAAGAGCTTGGCATCGACCGCGAAGACCTCGACGCCCCTGGCTTTGATCTCCTGACCGCACTTGGCTTTAGCGCCGAGGAGATCGACGAGGCCAACGTCTACATCTGCGGCACGATGACCGTTGAGGGTGCGCCACACATCAAGGACGAGCACCTCTCGGTGTTCGATTGTGCCAACAAGTGTGGGCGCCTCGGCACCCGCGCCATCCGCGCACTCGCACACGTCGAGATGATGGCGGCGGCACAGCCGTTCCTGTCGGGCGCGATCTCCAAGACGATCAACCTGCCGGCCTCTGCCTCGATTGCAGACGTCGCTGAGTGCTACCGCGTCTCGTGGAAGAAGATGGTCAAGGCCAACGCGCTCTACCGCGACGGCTCGAAGCTCTCCCAGCCACTCTCGGGTGCTGCCGCCGACGCGCTTGATGTCGGCGACGAGTTCGAGGTCGCAACCGAGTTGCCAAATGCTGAGCAGGGCGCAGAGCGCGTCGTCCAGATCATGGGCGAGCGTCGTCGTCTGCCGCATCGTCGTGCCGGCTACACGCAGAAGGCAACGCTGGCCGGACACAAGGTCTACCTGCGCACCGGCGAGTACGAGGACGGCACGCTCGGCGAGATCTTTATCGACATGCACAAGGAGGGAGCGGCCTATCGCTCCCTGATGAACAGCTTCGCGATCGCCATCTCGCTGGGGCTCCAGCACGGCGTGCCGTTGGAGGAGTTCGTTGACGCCTTCGTCTTCACCCGCTTCGAGCCGAACGGCATGGTCGTCGGCAACGATCGGATCAAGATGTCGACCAGCGTCATCGACTACATCTTCCGAGAGGTCGCGATCTCGTATCTCGACCGTAACGACCTGTCGCACGTAGACGACCAGGACCTGCGCACCGATTCGATCGGCACGCCCAAGTCCGAGCGTCTCAGCACGACACCGGTCGCAGCGATTGGCGCAGCACCAGTAGTGCCTGTCGAGACGGCGTCTCTGTCGCCCGCCACGAAGACACGAATGGCACAACGCCCAGCACCGCTCCTGACCGAGCGGGACGAAGCGCGCCTGAAGGGCTACGAAGGCGACGCCTGCGGCAACTGTGGTCAGATGACCCTGGTCCGCAATGGCACCTGCCTTAAGTGCATCAGCTGCGGCGAGACGAGCGGCTGCTCGTAGGTCGTACGAGACGCGATGGTTTGTGGAAGGGGCGCCTCCGGGTGCCCCTTCTGCGTTTCGTGGGACAGCAACGGATGCGCCATCGTGTGGGCGCAGCGCGTAGGCTTCCACGCGAGACCGACTGGGAGCTGACTGGACATGGCTGACACCTTTAAAGCACTGATGATGCGCGAGATCGAGGACGGCAAGGTTGCCGCCGCGATCGAAGACGTGCCCGTCGCCGACCTGCCCGAGGGCGAGGTCGACGTACGGATCGAGCACTCGACGCTCAACTACAAGGACGGCCTCGTCGTTGACGGCAACAAGGGTCGGCTCGCCCGCAAGTTTCCGCACATCCCTGGCATCGACTTGGCTGGCGTTGTTGAGGCGTCGAGCGATAGTCGCTACGCCGTTGGGGACCGCGTTGTTGTGACCGGTTGGCACATGGGCGAGCGCTATTGGGGTGGCTTTGCCGAGCGCGCCCGTGTTCGTGCCGACTGGCTCGTGCAGGTACCGGAGGGCATGACGACGCGCCAGGCGATGGCCGTTGGCACCGCTGGGCTGACGTCGATGTTTGCGCTGATGGCACTGGAGAAGCAGGGACTCAAGCCAGGTGGCGACAAGCCCGTCCTGATTACGGGTGGCGCCGGTGGTGTTGGCTCCGTCGCGATTGCGTTGCTTTCGCGCAATGGCTACACGGTGGCGGCCAGCACGGGTCGACCTGAGCTGGCCGACTACCTGACTCAGCTCGGCGCGCACGAGATCGTCACGCGCGAAGAGCTCGCCGAGGAGTCCAGCGCTCCGCTTGAGTCCGAGCGTTGGGCGGGCTGCATCGACGCAGTTGCTGGTTCAACGATCTCGAAGGTTCTGCGTCAGCTCGAGCGCGGTGCCTCCGTCGCGGCCTGTGGTCTCGCCGGTGGTGCGACGTTCGAAGGGCACATCATGCCGTTCCTTTTGCGCGGCATCAATCTGCTTGGCATCGACTCCGTGACGATGCCGTACGAACAGCGTGTTGAGGCCTGGGCTCGTGTCGCGAAGGAGCTCGACCTGGCGTTGCTCGACGAGATCACGAGTGGCTGTTCGCTCGAGGACGTGCCGGCGCAGGCCAAGGCCATCCTCAAGGGCCAGGTCAAGGGTCGACTCGTCGTCGATATCGCCTAACGTGGCGAACATGAAGGTCGCGATTATTGGTGGTGGTGTCGTCGGGCTCGCCTGCGGCTGGTCGCTGGCCAAGCGTGGCGTCGAAGTCGTCGTCATCGAGCGAGACGTAATTGGTGAGGGCGCTTCGAAGGGCAACACTGGCTGGGTGTCGCCGACGATCTCGTTTCCGCTTGCCTCGCCTGGCACGCTAGCAATGGGACTCAAAAGCGCGTTCGACCCCAACGGTGCGCTCGTGATCCGCCCCGAGCTTGATACGCGCTGGCTGCGCTGGCTGTGGGCCTTCCGTGGCGCTGCGTCGCGCGAGCGGTTCCTGAGCGGCGTCGAGGCGCTCCACAATCTCAATCGCCGCACGTTCGAGGTGCTCGATGCCTATGAGGCCGACGGAATCTCCTTCGAAATGCATGCGGGTGGCATTCTCACGCTCGGTAAGACCGAGAAGGGGATCGCCTGGTTTGCGCCGGTCTTCGAAGACCTCAAGAAGGTCGGCTTTGAAGGGCAGATCGAGACGCTGACCCCGGAAGAGGCGCGCAAGATCGAGCCCGCGATCGGCGAGCAGGTCAAGTTCGTCGTGCGCACGACGATCGACCGCTACGTGCAGCCGCAGTCGTTGATGCGCGGCCTGGCCGATCGCATCGTCGAGTTGGGGCACACCGTGCTCGAGCAGACGACCGTTAAGGGCATGCGCCCGACGGTTTCCGGATGGGAGATCGATACCAACACGGGACCGATCGTTGCCGATCGCGTGATCGTCGCGACGGGCGCACTCAGCCCAGCGCTCCTCAAGCCACTCGGCATCGAAGTTCCGATCGTTCCTGCCAAGGGCTACTCAATCACGCTGCGTGGTGAGGGCATCAGACCGTCGCAGGCGCTCTACATGACGGAGTCGAAGATTGGCGTCTCGGGCTTTGACGAGGGTGTGCGTATCGCCGGCGTCTTCGAGTTGCCAGGTAAGGATCTGACCATCGACAAGCGCCGCCTTGATGTTGTCGTCAAGGACGCCTGCTCGTATCTGACGGATTGGCATCCATCGACGAGCGAGACGAGCGTGGAGGGCTGGGCCGGCTTCCGACCTGCAACCCCGGACTCGTTGCCGCTGCTCGGGCCGGTGCCTGGTCATGACGGCCTCTATCTCGCCACGGGACACGGCATGCTCGGTGTCACGCTCGCGCCATCGACAGGTGCCTTGCTTGCCGACATGATCCTCGATGGAGTCGCTCCGGCGTGGGTTGCGCCGATGCGACCAGATCGGCGCTTCTAGTCCCGCTCTTGAGCGGGTAGCATGGCGGTATGCAGAAGCCGGTTCTTCAGATTTGCGACCACCCGTTGGTCCAACACAAGGTCGCGTTGCTTCGCGATGCGTCCACGTCGACGCGCGATTTCCGGGCGCTGTCGTCCGAACTTGCTGGCGTGCTGGCCTACGAGGCGACGCGTGACCTTGAGCTTGAGGATGTGACCGTCACGACGCCGATCAAGGACACGATCGGACGCAAGGTGACCGGCAAGAAGGTCGGTGTTGTGCCGATTCTGCGCGCTGGTGTGGGCATGCTCGACGGCGTGCTCGCGATGATCCCTGTCGCGCGCGTTGGCTTTCTCGGCATGTACCGCGACGAGGACACGCTCCAGCCCGTCTCGTACTACGAGAAGCTGCCGAAAGATCTTGGCGATCGACTGATGCTGATTATTGATCCGATGCTTGCGACGGGTGGCTCAGCGTCCTACGCCGCTCAGGTCTGTAAGGACCGCGGAGCGCATACGGTCAAACTGCTCTCGCTGATTGCCGCGCCCGAGGGTGTGGAACGCATGCACGCAGACCATCCCGACGTTGCCATTCATGTTGCAGCCCTAGATGAGTGTCTCAACGAGAAGGGCTACATCGTCCCGGGCCTCGGCGATGCGGGCGACCGGCTCTGGGGTACGCGCTAACTGCGTGTTGGCCAGGCCAGCCGCACGAGGCCGGCCACGATGAAGGCGGGGAGCGTGGCGCCGAGTGCGCTATCGAATGGTGGCGTGAAGTGGTCGGCGAGACCGAGCAGGTGGGTGGGGCTGAGCCACTCGTAGACGGCGAAGCCCACGAGCCATGCCGTGACGGTTGCGATCGGCGCCATCGGGCGTAAGCGATCGGCGAAGACGGCGCCAAACAGGGGGACGAAGACGGCGCCGAGCAGATAGAGGAAGTCGAAGAACCGGTCGAGCGAGATTGTCAGGGCACCGATCGTGACGATGATGCCGATCGCGATGGCGATCGGGGCCTGAGGTGCGCGGGGTGCCAAGTTGCGCACCGAGACGGCGGTCGAATAGATATTCGCGAAGGCCTTCTCTGACTCATCCACGACGAGGATTGATGCCACCAGCACACCAAGTGGCAGCGCGAGCATGACCGCCACGCCGCCTTGAGCCGAATCGATCACACCAGCGTGTACGGCGGCGAAAGCACCAACGGCAAACGTGGCCGTATTTGCAACGAAGTATCCGAGTGACGTACCAACAGCCGCCCCGCGCACGCTCCTCGAAAATCGCGCGTAGTCCGGCACGAGTGGCAGCCACGAGGCGAAACTGGCGACGACAAGATCGATCGCAGCCATCAGACCAATGCCGCCGGCTGCGGTATTGGCCAGTTCTGACGACGTGCCATCGAGAGCGAGGCGAATCAGGAGGTAGAGGATCGAGGCGACGACGAGAGGGGCCATCAGGCGTCGCAAGAGTTTGCGCACCACGAGCTCTGGTCCGAGGACGGCGAGCAGCGTTCCGAGCACGCCGGCGACGATTGCAAACGGCCAGCGCGCGTCAACGCCGACGACGAGCCGTGCGGCCTCGGCGATGACGAGGATCTCAAACGTGCTCCAGCCGAAACCTTGAGCGATATTGAGAACGGTTGGGATGTACGACCCGTGGGTCCCGAGTGCGCGACGCAGGACGACCATGCCGGTCTGGCCAGAACTCGCACCAAGTGCGGCGGCCGCTGCGAGCATGGCGCCGCCGATCAGGCCTCCAACGACGATCGCGATCAGCGCACGCGACAGGCCAGCGCCGTAGGCGATAAGTCCTGCGCCGGCGACGACGCCGAGCAGGCTGATACCCATCGTCGACCACAGCACACCGACATCGATCCCAGTGAGGTGACGCTCGGCGAGGGGGATCGGCTCGGTGATTGGCCGATCGGTACGTTCGGTATGCAGGTCCATCGTCGAGCTCTCCCGGGGTGCGGTGCGTCGCTTGGGCGCGCTGCACCGCGCCGTCGAACGAATGGGACTCTAGCGGTTGCTCGACTTAGAGGCCAAGGACGGAGCCATCGACCATGCGCGTAGCTGCGGCGTCGCCGACTACCTCGGCAGCCATCGTGCGTGCCACATCGAGTCGAACCGGCGACTTTGCGCCATGCCCGTCCGAGCCGATCAGGTCGATCAACCCCTCGGCCAGCAAGCGTCGAGCCTCGACATCAGAGCCTGGGCCGTCAGCGCCCGTTAGTCCCGAGGCGTCGACCTGAAGCAGGGCGCCTGCGGCCTTCATGCGTTCGGCAAACCCGTAGTCGTGCTCACCGCGCCAGCAGGCACGTCGCTCGGGGTGGGCGAGGATTGGTGTGAGGCCTTCGGCGCGAATCCGTCGCGCGTAGCGTTCCATCGTCGAATCACCATGCCACGGCACGGACTGAGGTCCATCCATCAACACGAACTCCGTGCCCGCCAATCGAAAGCGATCAATATCGTCGTTGGCGCGAAGCCGTTGGGGGCGCGCGGTGATCTCGAAGCCAAGCCGGACCTCGATACCCGCCGGTGCCAACTCGGCCATCGCAGCAAAGTGACGACGAATCCGAGCGAGCCGCTCCTGGGAGGCATTCCAATTGAGGTACGGCGGGACGACGTGGGGGGTAGCGAAGATGAGGCGGGTGCCCGTGTCTCGTGCTTCGGTCAACAGACGCAGCGACTCGTCGAGCGACCGCGAACCGTCATCGACACCGAAGACAACATGCGAGTGGATGTCGACGTAGCCAGCCATTGGACGAAGTTTCGCACGGCACACGCCGGGTCGGGTGGAAATGGGGTGACGAAACCAGTAGGCTAGCGCCTAAATGGTATGACCATTTATACCTCTAGGAGACGTCGCCACCGTGCCTGCTGATCTCGGACTGACAACATGGAATTGGGTTTCTCCACTGACCGACGCTGGTCTGCCCGACGTCTTGCGGCAGATTCGCGAGGTGGGCTATGACCGTGCCGAACTACCCTTTGAAACGCTCGACGGTTTCTCTCCCGAGTACGCTCGGGAGGTCTTAGAGGAAGTGGGACTCGGGGCGACGACGGTTGGTGCAATCACCGACGATCGCGACCTGCTTTCGGCGGATGGAGCGATCAGTGAGAACGGCCACAACTTCTTGATCGGCGCTATCGACGCTGCTGCAGCGCTGGGATCGCCGACGATGAGTGGGCCGATCTATTCTGCGGTCGGGCGTTGTTGGTTGCAGTCGGCAGACGAACGCAAGCGTGACATTGCAACGCTCGTCGAGCGACTCTCCCCGATTGCCGAGCACGCTGCGACCCAAGGTGTTGTGCTTGGACTCGAGCCGCTCAACCGCTTCGAGACGAGCTTCATCAACCTCGTTTATCAGGCGATGGAGGTAATCGAACGCATCGATAGCCCTGGACTCGGATTGCTGCTGGATACGTTCCATATGAACATTGAAGAGAAGTCGATCGGCGATGCAATCCGCATGGCTGGGCGTCACGTTGTCCACTTCCACGCCTGTGAGAACGACCGCGGCACGCCAGGATCGGGACACGTCCCATGGGGCGAGGTTGCACAGGCGCTGCGAGACATTGATTACACCGGCCCGATCGTGATCGAGACCTTCAACCCTCGCATCGAGACAATCGCGCGCGCGGTCTCCGCCTGGCGGGATTTTGCGCCTTCGCCTGAGTCGCTCGCCGTGGAGGGCTATGCCTTCCTCCGCTCGACGTTCGGCTAGGTCTCGTTCCTCGGGAGAGCGCCTGCAACGATCTTGGCATGCTGATTCTGCTGCCACCCAGTGAAGGCAAGGCGACACCGGAGCGCGGACGGCCGGTTGAGTTGACGCGGCTGTCGTTTCCGTCACTGACCGACCAGCGGCGAGCGCTGCTGTCGGTAGAGCAGGAGGTAGCACCCGCGCTGCCGGCGCGGCTCTTGTACACAGGCGTGCTGTACGCGGCGCTTGATTTGCCATCGCTGCCCGCGACAGTTCAGCGCCAGTTCGTGATCATCTCAGCACAGTTTGGTGCCATTCGTCCGGCCGATCGGATTCCGACGTATAAGCGCGTGATCGACGCCAAGTCCTGGCGGCCGCTGCTGGAACCCGAGCTGGCGCGGGCCGCAGGGCGCGGTGTGATTCTTGATTGCCGATCGGCAACGTACATCGCTGCCTGGCGTCCAGCGTCTGCGCAGGCAGCGCAGACTGCTCACGTTGGCGTCGTCCAGCAGCGAAACGGCAAACGCACGGTCGTCTCTCATAATGCAAAACACACACGTGGCGAGGTTGCGAGGTTTGTTGCCACGTCCGGAGAGCAGCCACGATCGGTGCCAGAACTCGCCGCGCTCGTTCGTCGCGCATTTGCGTGCGAGCTCGAGGCGCCTAAGCGTGATGGCGCGCCTTGGCAACTGACAATCGTGACGCGGTAATTGGTCGGGGGACATGTCAAACCCCGGTTCGTGGTGTCCCCGTTCTAGTGGAGGTACGGCTTGATCGCGTCGCGCGCGATCAAGAAGCCACGCTCGACGAGTTCGCGGGAACCCTCGAAGGACCGATCTTCATGCTCCACCGAGACGACACCGTCGTAACCGTGGCGAAATAGTGCAGCGATAAAGCGATCCCAGCGTACCTCGCCAAGGCCGGGGAGTCGTGGCACCTGCCAGCCCATGCCAAGGCTCATCACGCCCTCGTCGTAGAGTCCGTCGCGGTCGATCTCGAGATCTTTGGCATGCACATGCAGGATCTTGGGAGCGAACTCGCGCACGACCCGCTCGATGTCGATCATCTGCCAAACGAGGTGCGAAGGGTCGAGGTTGAGGCCAACGTCGTCGCCGGGTAGTAATCGAAACAGTTCGCGCCAGAGAGCGGGGGAGTACGCGAGGTTTTTGCCGCCAGGCCATTCGTCCTGCGAGAAGATCATCGGGCAGTTCTCAAATGCGACGGCAACGTTGTGCTCGCGGGCAGACGCGATCAGGCTGGGCCAGACGGCTTTGACATCCTCGAACGCGTTCGAGACAGATCGGGCTGGATTGCGTCCGACGAACGTGCCGACGACGTCGACGCCGAGCAGGCTGGCGGCGCGAAAAACATGAGGCAAATGTTCGCGAGCCGCCTGCGCGGTGGCGCCATCCGGGTCGAAAACGTTCGGGTAGAAGCCGAGCGACGAGATCGACAACCCACGCTCGTCAAGGAGCGTGCGAATCGCCGCCGCACCTTCGGCGTCGAGCGTCTCGGTTGGCACGTGGCAGACGCCGGAATAGCGACGCTCCGCACCGTTCTCCTGCGGCCAGGCTGCCAATTCCAGAGCCTGATAGCCGTTAGCGGCCGCGAAATCGGCGACCTCGGTCAGTGTCGCGTCGGGAAAGGCTGCGGTGAAAAGTCCGAGGTGCATAGGGTGCTCCTTAGGGGCTGACGGGTGCCCAGGTGCTGGAGGCTGCGCTGGCGAGAACGGCGTCGCCGATCAACACCTGAGTGAGTCCATCAGCGAACGTGGGGTACGTGGGGTGAGGGGACGGCTGGCCAGCGGTCACGTCGGCGTAGACCGCGCGATAGAGCGCACGGAAGGTATCGGGAAAGCCCTCAGCATGCCCACCTGGGTGCCAGGTCGACTGCTGTGCGAGTGGCGAGAGGAGACTCGGGTCTCGCTGGCTCAACTCGGATGGGCGTCCGCGGTGCCCGATCCAGAGTTCGTCGGGTGTTTCGTTGCACCAAGCGAGCGCGTCGTTCGATCCGTCAACCTCGAGCCACAGGCGATTCTTACGACCGGGACTCACCTGTGACAACGTGAGGGCACCGCGGCCTCCGCCTTCATAGCGCACGAGTAGGTTGGCGATATCTTCGGTTCGAATCTGGTGTGGCGTGGTCTCGCCACTTGCCGATGCGTAGGTTTCGACCGGGTGAGCAGGCGCGAGGCGGGTGGGGTGGACGGTGACGAGGTCGGCCATCACGCTATCGACGGTCAGCCCTGTAACAAAACTCGCGAGGTCGAGCCAGTGTGATCCGATATCACCAACGGCGCGTAGCGGTCCACCGATCGCGTCGTCGAGGCGCCAGTTCCAGTCCGTGTCTTCGAGTAGCCAATCTTGAAGGTACGAACCTGAGACTGAGCGGACATCCCCGACCGATCCGTCGCGAACCCGCGCCGCCATCTCTTGGGCCTGAGGGTAGAAGCGCTGATTGAAGTTGACGCAGTGCACGATGCCGGCTGCATTGGCCGCAGCGAGGAGCGAGCGAGCGTCGTTCGACGACGTGGCCAGAGGCTTCTCGCAGACGACGTGCTTACCGGCCGCGATCACGGCGTGGGCGTGTACGGCATGCTGATTGTTCGGGCTGGTGATGTGAACAACGTCGACACTGTCGTCAGCGAGCAGCTCGTCAAGCGAGCCGTAGCAGTGGTGGACGCCAAGCTCGTTGGCGCGCAGGCGGCCGCGTTCGGGTGAGGACCCAAGTACGCCGGTGAGTTCGACGCCGAGGCGCCTCAAGGCATCGATGTGCACGGCTCCGATAAAGCCTGTGCCGATCACGGCTGCGCGGATTGGTCGGTCCATCCGGGAGAACACTACTGCCTCGAGCCCACGCCTGTTGGCTGAGGAGATCGTCGAGAGCGGGTAACGAGGATCGAACTCGTATCACAGGCTTGGAAGGCCAGTGCTCTACCGTTGAGCTATACCCGCAGGGACGTCGTGCGACGTGGTTGAGATTCTACGCGGGTGCTCCGTCGTCGGGGGCGTCAATAGGGTGCTGATCGGTAGCAATGTTGCACTTGGTGTTTGTATTCGTGACTAAGTGTTGTATAAATAGAACTACCGAAGCACGGAAAGGTCAGTTGATGTCTGTCATCCGTTCCACCGATACCGACGAGTCGCTCGTAGCGCGCACCGCTGCGGGAGACATGGATGCTTACGCCGAGCTCTACAAGCGCTATCTCCCGGTCGTGCGAGCCTTTGCTCGACGGCGCACCGGCGACATGGACCGAGCCGACGAATTGACGCAGGAGATCTTCCTCGACGCCTGGCGCAGTGCCGGACGCTACGACCCCAAGGTGGCTCCCGTGGGTGCGTGGATTCGTACGATCACGGCTCGCCGCACCGTCGACTGGACCCGTCGTGCCGCCGTGCGGCCGCCACTGGCCCAGCACGAGGGCCGCGAAGTCATCGAGGACTCGCACGACAACGAGTTGGTGGATCGGCTCGACTTCACCGATGCACTCAAGGACCTGCCGGATGCGCAACGTGAGACGCTCGCGCTGGCCTTCTACGGCGACCTGACGTATCCCGAAATCGCAGAGCGCACGAACACGCCACTCGGCACGGTCAAGAGTCGTGCGCTGCTCGGGATGCGACGCCTCTCGACGACGTCGGTCGCCGTTGACGCCCGCCCGAACGTCGCGCGGTAGGGTAAGACCATGTCTGATTCCCCCGTACTCATCACTGGTTCGACTGGCTTTATCGGCAGCAGGTTGGCGCGGCGCCTGGTCAACGCTGGGGTGCCGGTTCGTGCGCTTGCGCGTAGTTCCTCCGCCGTGGTTGTCCCCGGTGCCGAGCTCGTGGTGGGCGACCTGACAGATCGAGCCTCGCTCGAGCGAGCCTGTGAAGGTGCAGCGGCCGTGATTTCGTGCGCCGCCATCACGGGTGACAAGAAGGGTCCCTACGACCAGGTCAACGATGAGGGCATTACGACGCTCGCGCAGGTCGCGACCGCAGCGGGGGTGGGGCGCCTGATTCACTTTGGCGGCATCGACACCGCTGGCTCGAAGCCTGGGCCGTATCTCGCAGGTCGACGACGCGGGGAAGAGGGAATCAAGTCGGCCGGTGTGCCGTGGACGATTCTCCAGCCGTCCGTGCAGTTTGGGCCGCGCTCGCCCTTTATCGCCGCCATGGCTGGTCTCGTGCGCGGGCCGATCGTGCCCGTCGCCGGCAATGGTCATACGCGTATTCAGTTGATCCACGTCGACGACGTCTGTCGCGCCGCACAGGAATGCCTGACGGGCGACCAGCGTCTCGGGCGCTACATCGAACTTGGCGGACCAGAGGCCGTTGAGTACGACGCGATGCTCGACGTGATCGGAAGAAGCCTGGGCAAGACCAAGGTGCGCAAGATCCATGCGCCGATGGCGATCGTCAAGCTGCAGGCAACGTTGATGCAGGTCTTGCCGAAGCCGCCGGTTACGCCCGCTGCGGTCGAACTGCTTGAGCACGACAACGTCGCCGCGTCGCTGGACGGTGTGCAGAGCGAGTTTGGTTTCACGCCCGTTGGCTTTGCGGAGCACGTTGCCTCGCACGGCCTCGAGCTCTGATCGACGATACTGGGGCGCAATGCGCCTGATCCTTGCCTCGACCTCGCCACAGCGGAGTGCAATTCTGACCTCGCTCGGCGTTGACTTTGTGGTCTTTGCGCCGACCTATGACGAGGTGCCGATCCCTGGCACGCCCGAGCAGGTCGTAATGGAGCGAGCGCTCGGCAAGGCGCTATCGGTGGCAGCGCAGACGCGCGAGCGGCCAGTGCTTGGTGTCGATACTGAGGTCGTGATCGACGACGGCGACGTGCTTGGGCAGCCAGCCACCGCAGAGGAGGCCCACGCGATGCTGACCGCGCTCGCTGGGCGCGAACATCGGGTCATTTCGGGGATCGCTCTGCTCGGCGAGCAGCGGCAGGTGGTCTCTGCGGTGACGACGGTCCGACTGCGTCAACTCGACGACGACGAGATTGCCGCCTATGTCGCACAGGGCGAATGGCAGGGCCGGGCCGGGGGATACGCCATCCAAGAATTAGGTGCAGAGCTCGTGGCAGCGGTTCACGGCGACTATTTCAACGTCGTCGGGCTGCCCGTCAGTCGACTCGCCGAGATACTCGCAGCGGAGGGGTTGAGCCTGCCCGTTGTGGGAGGGAATCCCAAGGCAACGTAGAATCGTGAGTCCATTAGCGACATTTCGTGTCGCAAGGGGGATCTCATCGGTATCAGGAACTGGATGTTTGGCTTCGGCAGCCGTGACATGGCCGTCGATCTCGGTACGGCAAACACGCTCGTCTACGTGCGCGGGCGCGGCATCGTGCTGTCCGAACCATCCGTGGTTGCACTCGATCAGATGACGCGCACCGTCCTGGCCGTCGGCATTGAGGCCAAGCGAATGCTTGGTCGTACGCCTGCATCGATTGTTGCCATTCGCCCCCTCAAGGACGGTGTGATCGCCGACTTTGAAGTGACGGAGGAGATGCTCCGACACTTTATTCACAAGGTCCACCAAAATCGCTGGGCCCATCCGCGCGTCGTGGTGTGTGTCCCATCTGGGGTGACCGGCGTTGAGAAGCGCGCGGTTGAAGAGGCTGCGCTCTCGGCCGGCGCACGCGTTGCTTATCTGATTGAAGAGCCTATGGCCGCCGCAATCGGCGCCGGACTCCCCGTTTCGGAGCCTTCGGGCAACATGATCGTTGACATCGGTGGTGGCACGACAGAGGTTGCTGTCATCTCGCTTGGCGGCATCGTTGTCGCGCAATCGATCCGTGTTGGTGGTGACGAGCTCGATGAGGCGATCGTCAAGCACGTCCAGCGCACTCACAAGTTGCTCGTCGGTACGCAGACGGCCGAGCAGGTCAAGATCGAGATTGGGAGCGCGTATCCACGCCCCGACGATGACACGCAATGCGAAGTGCGTGGGCGCGATCTCGTGACGGGCCTTCCGAAGACCGTGATCCTGACGGCCAACGAAGTGCGGGGCGCGCTCGAGGAGCCATTGCTCGAGATCATTGGCGCGATCAAGTCGACACTCGACCAGACGCCACCAGAGCTAGCTGCGGACATCATGGATAAGGGCATTGTCCTCGCCGGGGGTGGTGCATTGCTCACCCGCATTGACGAGCGGATTCGCGCAGAGACGCAGATGCCGGTCCAGATCGCCGAATCACCATTGACGTGTGTTGCCGTTGGCTCAGGCCGCTCGCTCGACGAGTTCGAGGTGCTGCAACGCATGCACATGAATATCCGCGGGCGTCGCGCCCGGCGGCGCTAGCGGCCAGCCCCTGCGAGACTTCGGCTGAGCATGACCTACGCAAGCGCACCCACTCCAGCAGCACCTGACACGCGTCCGCTAACAGCGGGTGTGATTGGTGCGTCCGGCTACGCGGGCGCAGAGCTGGTGCGACTGTTGTCAGATCACCCGACGCTACGTCCAGCAGTGCTCCAGGCGCGATCAGACGGCTTCGACGCGATCGACGCGAAGGCAGCCTCTGCGTGTGACGTGGTCTTTCTGGCGCTTCCGCACGGCGAGTCACAGGCAATCGGCACCGAACTGCTCGAGCTCGACACGCAGGTTGTCGACCTCGGCTCCGACTTTCGTGTCGACGGATGGACCTACGGCATGCCCGAGTTGCACCGCGAAAGCATTCGCGTCGCACGGGCCGTCGCCAACCCCGGCTGCTACGCGACCGCTGCGATTCTCGGCCTTGCGCCATTGGTTGCCGCAGGACTGATCGACGGTGTCGTGCATCTCGACGGCAAGTCTGGCGTCACGGGCGCTGGTCGCTCGCCGTCGGAGAAGACGCATCTGCCCGAGCTCTACAACGGCATCACGCCGTATTCGGTGACCGGCCATCGCCATCTTGCCGAGATCGAACAGGAGCTCTCGTCGATTGCGGGAGCGCCCCTGGCAGCGACGTTCGTGCCACATCTGCTGCCAACGAGCCGCGGTTTGCTGGTGACGGCGCACGTGCGACTACTCCAGCCGCTCGACCAGGCCGACCTCGATGATCTCTATCGCGCCCACTATGACGGCGAACCGTTCGTGCACCTCGGTGGGCATCCAGCGCCACAACGACTCGCTGGCACGAACGTCTGCTGGATCAACGCCTGGGTCGACGAGCGCACAGGCTCCGTCTTGGTGGAGTCGGCGTTGGACAACTTGGTCAAGGGTGCTGCTGGACAGGCAATTCAAAACGCCAACATCATGTTG
>Ga0194055_10001234_pt1 | contig 20794 bp, 13 predicted proteins | sample SepL449m_MetaG_FD_155482 | JGI IMG/M metagenome (GOLD analysis project Ga0194055, IMG submission 155482) | Anoxic zone freshwater microbial communities from boreal shield lake in IISD Experimental Lakes Area, Ontario, Canada - Sep2016-L442-9m | ecosystem: Environmental > Aquatic > Freshwater >...
GGCAAGTCCGCGCGCGAAGCAACTATTGAGGCGTGCCGCTTGCGACTGCGACCGATCATGATGACTTCCTTGGCCTTCATCCTCGGGGTCGTTCCGCTAATGCTCGGCACCGGCGCTGGTGCCGAGATGCGACAAACGCTCGGGATCGCGGTCTTTTCCGGAATGCTGGGAGTGACGTTCTTCGGTATCTTCTTGACACCGGTATTCTTTTACATCATTGCCAATCGGCTTGGAACGGGGACCGCACACCATGGCAAGGGAACTGACAATGGGAAACCCGAAACAACTAGCCATGTCACGGGCACCGATGATCCACCGTCTCAAGCTACGCATCGTTAGGCCAGCGTTTAGCTGTATTTTCGCTGGTTCGAAAAGAATTCATCCTCTAGCAGGCGAGTGCGTGAAATGTTTCGTACGCTGTTCGTAACACTATTCTCATTCTTCGCGTTGGCTGGAATGGTCGAGCCGTCCGTTTCGCAAGTTCTCGATAAGCGGGAGTTGCTCGAGAGGCAGACCTTTTGGGACAATCGCGATTTCCCATGGTACATCGAGAATATTCCGTTCTTTGAATGCCCTGAACCTGAGATAGAGACAACGTATTACTATCGTTGGGAGCTGTTGACGAAGCATTTGACATATGGTTCGCCCGATAGTGGGTATCTGTTTACGGAGTTCATCGATCGGCCTTTTTGGTCGGGTGCCTTTGGTGCAATTAGTTGCCCTGCTGGGCATCAACTCTACGAAGCTCGTTGGTTGAAGAACCCTGCGATTGCGCAGGACTACGCTCGCTATTGGCTCAACACACCTGGTGCACAGCCCCGAAATTATTCCACCTGGCTAGCCGACTCGGTCCTGTCGGTCGATGCGGTCCATCCTGACTCGCGGTTTTGTCTCGCTCTCTTGGATGGGTTGATCGAGAACTTTGAGCAATGGAAGAATCGGCACTATGACCCGTCGGTGGGTTTGTTCTGGCAAACAGGCCACGACGACGGAATGGAGTTCAATATCGCCAGTCGTCAGACACAAGATATTTTACGAGGTGCTCCCAGCTACCGTCCATCATTCAACGCATACATGTGGGCTGACGCGAGAGCGATTGCGGAGTTGGCGAGGCGCGATGGACGCTTGGATGTTGCGAAAAAATACGATGGCTTTGCGGAGCAATTACGCCTGACGATGTTCGACAAACTCTGGGATCCAAAACGGAAGTTCTTCTTTCCCATGTTTCGTAACAACGAGCAACGCGACGGATATGAAATACCAGCCGGAACGCTGGTCTATCAAGCGGGCCAGTTTGCAGGAGATTCTCACGGAAGAGAACTGATTGGGTATGTGCCTTGGCAGTTCCGTATGCTCGAAGGATCCACGGTGTTCGACGAGGCCTGGACCAACCTGATGCGGCGCGACGGTTTCTATGCTGAGTTCGGTCCCTGCACCGTGGAGCGGAACGATCCTATGTTCTTGATTCAAAAGAGTTGTTGCTGGTGGAGTGGTCAGTCCTGGCCTTATGCAACAACACAAACCTTGAAAGGACTCGCAAATAGACTGCAGACAGGTGGCATCTCGATCATTACGCCGCAGGACTATCAAGAGCTCCTTCGTATTTATGCTCGATCGCATCGTAAGGAGGGACTTCCCTATCTGGCAGAAGCTCTGCATCCGGACACAGGGTCTTTCGAGGGACATGACGGTTACAACCATAGCGAACACTACTTCCACTCTGGATTCTGCGATCTTGTGATCACAGGATTGGTAGGTATTGTTCCTTCCTGGGACGATCGATTGACTGTCCATTCTCTCGCCCCTCGCGATTGGGAGTATTTTGCGCTCGATGGAATTCGTTATCGCGATCGCGATTTGACAGTGCTGTGGGATCGAACGGGCAATCGCTACCAAAAAGGCAAAGGGCTCGTTGTACTCGTCGATGGCGTGGTAGTTGCAAGGCAGGAAACCTTGGAACCAGTCACCTTCACGCTTCCGCTTGCACAAGCATTGCCATTCCACCAGCAAGAAGCGTCAACCGATTTCTCCGAATCCGTTCGAGTCAATCATGCCGTCAATAACGAGGGTCATTACTTTCCCAGGCTAACAACAACCAGTTCGCAAACGGGCACTTCCATCGCCAAGCTCCAGGATGGCAATTACTGGTATCTCGCACATCCTCCAAATCGATGGGAAAACGCTCGGTCAGATGGATCGGCCGAAGTCGTCGAACTGGATTTCGGCAGTGCGCGCCATTTGTCGGAACTCAAGTTGTATTTTCTCGATGACGCATCGGACAAAGAAGGCAGCGTTGCCAGCCCTCAATCGGTCACGATTGCACTAGGGACGGATGGAGGCTGGAAAGAATATCGGAGATTGGGGCCTGATTCGATTTTTGCGCATGCCGCAACGGCCGTGGCCGTATCGGAAGAGCCCATTACCAAGCTTCGATTGCAAATAGAGCCGCAACCCCAGCGTCGTGTTGGCATGACCGAGATCGAGGCATGGGGCCAATCGACACGTCCCTATCCATTTGCTGCACCCCCTGACGGTAATCTTGCATTTCGCGCCGAAGGCTCCGATCATCCACGAGCCATTGCGTCCCACAGCGATCGATTTGGTGGTGCTCCCGAGAAAGCGATCGACGGCAAGACGGTGTTTACGCCGACCCCGATGAATCGATGGACCAGTTATGAATCTTCGTCGGAACAGGATTGGCTAGAAATCCAATTCGGAAAACAGGTGGCATTCAATCGCGTGGAACTCGCGATCTACGATGATCGCGGAGGAGTTCAACCACCGGAGTCTTATCACATCGAGTGGTGGGATGGCACGAATTGGTATTCCACAAAAGACGAAACGCATACGCCGGAGCGGCCGGCGGGGAGCCAATGGAATGTAGCTCGCTTTTCAACGGTCGAAAGCGTCGGATTGCGAATCGTATTCAAACACCGATTACCTGCCAAAAGTGGCGTGACCGAAGTCATGGTTTGGAAAGATTAGGACGTGCGGAACGAATCCATGGAAAGCGCGTCATCGAATTTTAACGCCAGCGGGCGCGACCCATGTTGAGTTCGCATCTTCGTCCGATTTCGGGACGGCGAGTTCCTTTGAGATTTTGAATTCGGCTACGGCTCGAGCGCCTGTGTCGATTTGTGCAAAGACAGTCACGTGATCGATCGTGCGATTTCCAACCGGGAACTTGACGCTACCATTCCGAGCGATAAACGCTTCCAACGGGATCGAAAGGGTTTCGCCAGGAGGAATGCCTTTCGGTTCGCCGGCGTAGAATTGTCTGTTGAGCCCGATCGAGAGATTTTTCCAGGGTGCATTTGTTGCATTCAAGACGGTTACCGATGGGATCAGCCGTTTGGAACTCCCTTCGGAATCTGGCTCAACCCACATCGCATCGATGCGCACTCGGGCGTCCAGCAATGTTTCTCGCATCGGCTTTTTCCAATACGCCAGAGCCATGGCGTAGCCTACGGGAATCAGAATACTCAGCAAAATCAGAACGGTCAGCGATTTTCGATTGAGTGTGATGCCAGATACCATGAACTTAACGCCTAGAGTTGCTCGGACAGACTACGCTACTATTGGCAATTCGACGGATTTGTCAAACGCAGAACTTTTGTGATGGACTTGCCACTTCAGTGAACCGAAATCTGCAGCAACTCCTCACCGAACTGGAATCACTCCTGCGTTCGGTCTCCCTCGCCCCGCGAGCCCTTTCAGGCGGATCTCCGGCATCGGCGCCGCTGGATCCTGGATCCAACCTAATGGCATTGTTGGCACAGTCCTCTGCCCGCCATCCTTCATTTGCCGAGTCGTCCTGGATCCCTGCTGAGCGATCGGAACGCATTCGAGAACCGGCGGATTCTTTTCTGGAACCATTGAACGAAGCCCTGACGCGTGCCAAAGCCATCGTAGAATCGCCGGTCTGTCCCATCATTGCCGTTCTCGGGATGCTCAACGCAGGAAAGAGTTCATTGGTCGCAACGTTTTTGAGCGACGCTGGCCGAGCGCCTGCGGGCGGAGCGGTATCGGATCAGACCGTATCGGAACAGAAGCGTGTGCTCATCGGATCGGCCAATGCGGAAGGGACGCATCGATTCGTCTTGTGGTTGCCCGAGTCTTGGAAGACCCATCCGGTCATTTGCGGATATCTTTCACAACAATTTCGGCAGGTCTTCGGCTGTGATGGAGAAGTACTCTCCGACGATCCGGTTGAAGCAGCCCGACAATACAATGCGATCGAGCCTCAGTATTTTACCGATGCCGCCGGGAAAAAATCGCTGCGTCATCCGATCGACGTCCCTTTGATTGCCACCGATCCAAAGTTGGATCAACTCGGAATCGCCCTTATGGATTGTCCCGATGTGCAGACGGGATTGATGAACCGTGGAATGGATATCCCGCGCCATCGCGCTAGGTTTGAAGAAGCTTCCGCTTCGGTGGCCGAGTCCCGTTTTGCAGTTCTGCAGAAAGCTTCTTCTCTTTGTTCCGCTTTCATGGTGGTCTTGCCTGCAAACGCCATGCACGACCAAACTGTTTCCAAATTGCTTCGCATGCTCGAGGCCCGCATGCCCCACGTTCAACGGCTATTGGCGGTCAATCGGGTTCCACGACGATATCTGGTCCGTGAAATCGGGGACGAGGTCCAACAGTTGTATCATAGCGCGAATCTGAGACGTGTTTACATGGCCTACAATTTCGACGGGCCCCATCATCGCGAAAGGCTCCCGCCACCCCCCGAGGATTTTCCGCACCTTCACGAACCCCCTTTGCCATTATTCTTTCGCATTGATGGCGATTCGGCTCTCCAACCACCCAGCCCTATTCCTGATACGGAATGGATGATTCGACTGGGCTCTCAGTTGGAAGGGAACACGTTACTGTCGGATGCCATCCGATCCGCAGTCGCCACTCTCTCGGTCCAGACATCCCGATCGATCACTTGTGCAAGCCAATGGGTTCAAGAGCAGAACCAGCGAAGCCGAGATATTCATCAAGTGATCGCAGATGCATGTCTCGATTTTTCCATCGATCCTACGAGTGCAGCGACGAATCCCAAACTGAGATTGCAAGCGTCTCGAAAGATCGTGCAGCAGATCGCCGATTCTCTCGAAAAAACCGCCCCATGGTGGGCCAAGCCTGGGCGCTGGGTTCAGCGTATCGCGAGCGCTAGCAAGCAATCGGTTGGGCAAGCGACTTCGTGGCTGAGAATGCCCGATTGGGTCAACGAGCGAGGCAATGCCGTCGGTCAATGGATTCGAGGTCGATTCCATCGCGGGGAAACAGGGCGGGTCATCACTGCGGATGCGCTATGCGATTACTTGGCCAAGCGGGATCGTCAAGGCATTCTCGGCATCGATGATCAGCCAGTGCAGCGTGAGATCATTCGCGATGCGTGCCAACGCGCCATCGATCGATTCCAGATGGAAAGTGCCACGCAATTGGATCAAAACCAAATCGATGCACTGACCCAGCGCATGTGGGATGAGATGCCGGTGGGAAAACGGGTAATGAGCAGTCTTGCCCCTGCAGGGATCCTATTCGCCCCCCTTCTTGCAGTGATCATGGTGCCTTTGGATTTCGGGGGCTCGGCGGTATTGGTCTTTGCATCGCTCAAAGAATTATTGTTTGCTGGTGCTGCTGGAGTTGGATTGGTCCTGGCCAGCTCCGATAGCATGCCCCATCTGGCTGAGTCGGAATCCGCTTGGCAACAACTCGTGGATTTGGTGGCGATCGTTACCGATGAATTGGGGATTGCACGTCCCGATCCTGATCGGCCGATTCATGTCCATTTGGGGAACAGTACGAAGAATCTGTCATCGAGTTCCCTGCCGATCAAACGGAGCGAGCGGTCGGACGCGCCGGGGGGGGCCCTCGTGGTTCGATATTGGAATTCCGGCACAGAAGAGATGATTCGAAACTGCCTTGAGGCCATGGAGCGAGCGCAAAACTAATGAGTCCAGCGATCCTATTGGCGGATGAAATCGAATCCGCAGCCAAGCGACTTTTGGGGCAACAGCCATCCAGCCTGGCCATCCAACAATGGTGCGAAGAGTATCGGCGAAGCGTCGCGGATATCACCAATGGCCGAGGCGTATCTTTACCGAGCATCGCAATCATCGGTGCGAAAGGACAAGGTAAAACTTGGATTGCCCGTCAATTGGTTCTGGACGAGCAAATTGCTGCGTCCCTGCCGAGTGGAGTCTTGTCCACCGAAGCCACCACGCGCCTTCATTGGATCGGATCCATCCCGCCCGACGCGATGGATGTGTCTCGTGAACTGTTTGTCCCCTGCCCCGCCCATCGCATGCTCGACTTGGGCAAACCTTATTTGGTGATCGACACTCCAGGCTATACCGATGACGATCGCAATGCGGCAGCCATTGCCAAGGATGCATTGGCGCTCGCTCCGATCAAGTTGCTGGTCGCTCGGCGCGATCAATTGAGAAGCGCCATCCATGCGCAATTGGCCGCTCTCACCGAAGGGGCTGTATGCGTCCCTGTGGTGACCTGTGTCCCGATCCGTGAATTGTTTGCTCCGGACAGTTCAGGAAATCACAAACAAAGTGAAACCAGCAATGCAGTTTCGTTGCGATCCGACATGGAATGGTATGCGGCAGCCTTGGCGGCAAGCGCGCCGGCAACACGTTTTCTGGAGCCTATCTTGGTGGCAGACTTTGAAGCCGACGGCGATGAGAGCCGCGTTGGGCTTGAGTTCGGAAAGGACTTGAAGGACCGAATTTCCGGAGAGACTTTGGAATCGATGTCTGCCACGAAGGCCAGCCGCATGGGTGCGGCGGGGGATCGGTTGCAGCACCGTGTTTCGCAACTTCTCGACACCCAGGTCCCTCAATTGTCACATGCCGTCAGGCGTTTGCACGAAGCCGCCGATGCTCTTCCCACACAAGCTATCGAAGCGGTGCTCGGGTCTAAGCTCGTGTTAAAAAGTGCGGTTCGAGATCGGATCCGTGCTGAACTGATCACGGGCACCAGTTTGATTTGGTTTCCCTACCGAACATTGCTGAGCATTCTCGGTTTCACACACGGCGCATGGGATCGGTTATTGTTGTCGATGACGGGAAGCATCCCTTCGATCTTCGGAACGTTTGTTGCTTGGGCGAGAAATCTGTCCTCCGCCCGAGAAGCCAATCGAGGCTTATCCGAAGGGATTCGCGACCAATTGAATCGGCAAATCCAGGATCGACTGCAGCCAGCTCAGCAGCAATTTTACCGAACGATCGACCGCATCCGAGGTTCGGTTCGAGAGAGTCGCGCGGTCGATAGCGAATTGAGTGTGCGATTGGCAGGGGTCGATGAGCTTCAATCCCAAGCCCGCGAGGTCTTTGAATATACATTGGAACGCCACCGCATATCGCGTTGGTTGTTGCAATCGCTCGGGGCGATCGCTTCGATCCTATTCTGGGCATTGATGGCAGGCCCGATCTTGGCCGTCTATCGTCAATACTTTGCTGCGACGTACCAAGCCTGGATCGAAAGCTCACCCAACTTGAGCAGTTTTCCGAGCCCTAGCGCATCGATGTTGCTGACCTCATTCATGATTTCTCTTTTTCCCGTACTCATCCTCGCCATGCTCGTCATGGGTTGGTTTCAGCGAGCGAGTCGATTGAATTCGCTATCGGAAGAGATTTATCGCGATGAGCTAAAAAAGGTGGATGAACTTCAACGCACAGGAGTCATCGACTTGTATTACGATGACCCATTGTTGGAAAGCGCGGAGTACTTGGTCAACCTCGATCGCGCTGCGAATGCGAAGACAGAAACCTAGAAGATCAAGCAAGAATTGAATGCACCACGTTTCCATGAACGTCCGTCAAGCGATAGTCACGACCTTGGAATCGGAATGTCAACTTAAGATGGTCGAAGCCCAATAGATGGAGAACGGTTGCATTCAGGTCATGCACATGCACCGGATCTTGGACAGCGTTGAAGCCGAGTTCGTCGGATTGGCCATGGACATGCCCTTTTTTTAGTCCACCCCCGGCCATCCAAATACTGAAGGCTCGGTTGTGATGGTCACGACCATCGTTGCCCCCTTGAACCATCGGTGTGCGGCCAAACTCACCCCCCCAGATCACCAGAGTATCTTCGAGCATCCCTAGCTGTTTCAGATCCTTGACCAGAGCGGCGCTGGCGCGATCGGTTGCGTTCGCGTTGTTCTTAACATCGGCCGTGAGGTTGCCGTGTTGATCCCAGGCTTCATGAAAAAGCTGAACAAAACGCACGCCTCGCTGCAACAATCGTCGCGCTAGCAAGCAGTTGCGTGCGAAGCTGGCTTCCTTGGTATCCTTGACCCCGTACAGTTCAAGTGTTTCTTTGGATTCGCTCCCCAGGTCCATCAGCTCCGGTGCGCTGGTTTGCAATCGGTAAGCCATTTCGTAGCTATGGATGCGGGCGGCGATTTCCGGATCGCCAAACTCTTGCTCGGCCAGTCGATTCAATTGAGAGATGGTATCGATCGAGTCTTTTTGCGCTGTTGCATCGATTCCCTTAGGGTTGGAAAGATAGAGCACGGGATCCCCGGCGCTGCGGAATGGGATGCCCGCGTACGTGGTTGGCAGGAAACCGCAGCCATAGTTGCTAGCGCCGCCGCTGGTTCCTTTGGCACTCGTCAAGACCACGAATCCCGGAAGGTCATTCGATTCGGTCCCAAGACCATACAGAGTCCAGCTACCGAGACTGGGGCGGCCGAATTGCTCGGAGCCCGTGTTCATCAAGATCTGGGCGGGAGCATGATTGACGGCATCGCTTTGCATCGATCGGATCAAACAGATATCGTCGGTGATTTCGCCGATATGCGGAAGAATCTCACTTAGTTCCATGCCGCATTGGCCTTTGGGTGCGAACGAATACTTTGGGCCGAGAAGAGCCGAGTTCGGGTTGATGAAGGCGGCGCGATACCCTGCGAGCAATTCGGTGGGTGGCAATTGTCCATTGCGTTTGGTCAGCTCAGGTTTGGGATCATACAGTTCCAGTTGGCTCGGAGCTCCCGCTTGAAAGATATAGACGACGCGTTTCACTTTAGAGGGAAAATGGGGCTGTTTCGTTGCCAATGTCCCTGCGGGCGGTTCGGCCGTGGATTCGTTCGCCAAACAATGCGCGGCGGCAATGCCTGCCAAGCCAACGCCGCACTCTTTCAGAAACCATCGGCGTTTGAGCCACGTGGCGCGAGCATCGTGAAGTTCCGAGTTCTTGCTGTTCATTACTTAACTTTCAAACGTTTGTTCACGAAATAGGGGCTTAAGAGAGGATGCCTTCGATCACGCGTCCTTCGTCTGTCGGACCAATCAATCGATTGAATAGGCCTTGGTAAGCATATCCAAATCGGTACGGATCGAATCCCAGCAGGTGTAGTACGGTGGCTTGCAAGTCGCGAGGAGTAACAGGATTCTCTGCAACATAATAGCCGATATCGTCGGTTTGGCCGAATGAGACTCCACCTCGGACACCTCCACCCGCCATCAGCATGGAATAGGCATACGGATGATGGTCGCGACCGAAAAAACCTTTCGTGGGTGTATCCCGCACATTGTTTTGGGACATAGGCGTTCGACCGAACTCTCCTCCCCAAATGACCAAGGTGGAATCCAGCATTCCCCGTTGCTTTAAGTCGGTGATCAGCCCAGCCAAGGCCCGATCGATCTGTTGGCATTTGATGGGTAGTGTTTCATCGATCGACTCCCCAGGCGAAGCCCCGTGGTGATCCCAACCCCAATCGTAGATCTGGACAAAGCGGACACCCGATTCGACCAATCTCCGCGCTAATAAACAATTGTTGGCGAGCGTTGGATCGTCACCTCGATAAAAAGAGCGAGGGTCGTCTTCCGATTCCGCACGGGAGACAAATCCTGGTTTGGCACCGTACAGATCGAGAACATGCTGGGGCTCTCCCGAAAGATCCATTACCTCCGGCACGGAGGTTTGCATTCGATAGGCGAGCTCGAATTGCTCGATGCGAGTGAGTGTCTCCGGGTCACCGATCTGTTCGAATTGTTCTTGATTGAGATCTCGAAGTGTGGAGAGTACATCGCGGCGCATGGCTCGGTCGACACCCGCAGGATTCGATAAATAGAAGACAGGGTCACCAGAGGTCCGGCATTGAACACCTTGGTACACCGACGGGAGGAACCCACTCCCCCAAAGACTCTTACCAGCGTCGGGTGTTTTTCCACCCGAGAGCAAAACCACAAAGCCCGGTAAGTTCTCGTTTTCTGAGCCCAGACCATAGGTAGCCCAGGAACCAAGGGAAGGATTTCCCAGCCGAGCAGCACCTGTGTGGATTAGCAATTGCGCGGGAGAATGATTGAACTGATCGGTCCGCATCGATCGAATGACCGCGATGTCATCGGCGCATCGAGAGACGTTCGGAAGGAGTTCTGAAATCCATTGTCCGCTTTGACCATGCTGGGCGAATTGAAACATCGGGGCCAGCATTTTTGGGACCCCTTTGATGAACGCAAATCGCTTGCCTTCTAGGTACTCCTTCGGGCACGGCTGTCCGTTGTATTTGTTTAACTCTGGCTTGTAATCGAACAGTTCAAGCTGGGACGGTGAGCCCGCCATATGGAGATAGATGACATTCTTTGCACGCGCAGGTTGAGGTGGGATCTTCGGCGCCAGCGGGCGAGCATCCCCAGCCAATGCGGATGGATTCATGCTCGCCATCGCGATGCCTCCCAATCCGAGTCCAGCACCCGCCAAGAAATGTCGACGGGTTTGATTCTGCAACTTCGAAATGGCTTGCAACGAGGAACGGTAGTTTGGATGCATGGTGTTTCCTGTTGCGACTTAAGGGTGCATGAGAAATTCATCGAGATTGAGAACGGCGCTGGTCAGCATCGACCAAGCTGCGACTTCGGCGACGGGCACGGAGCTTGGATCGTTCGAAGGGAAAGGAGCGACCAAGTCCGTGGCGGCTTGCGCATTGGATACGTAGTGCGCGCGAGCGCGCCGAAGCAATTCAAGCAATTTATCTTCCTCGCTTGTTCGACTGGGTCGACTGAGTGTGTTTAGGAAACCCCATTGAATCCGCTGGCGATCGGAACTCGCCGAGTTGAGCCATAGACGGGCCATAGCGATCGAGGACTCGGTATAGACGGGGTCATTCAAAGTCACGAGGGCCTGCAAGGGAGTGTTGGTAGCGATGCGCCGAATCTGGCAAACTTCGCGCGTCGTGGCATCAAAGATTTCTAACGATGGATATGGCGTCGTTCTCTTCCAAAAGGTGTAGAGCCCACGTCGAAAGCGATCCTGGCCGGGACTGGTCACCCAGCGTGCGCCCGAATAAGTGGAGCGCCAAAGCCCTTCCGGCTGTGGCGGCATGACAGGAGGTCCACCTTGTTTGTCCGACAGAAGTCCCGACACGGCGAGGGCTTGATCTCGGATAACTTCTGCGGACAACCGGAATCGAGCCGAGCGACTCAACCAATCATTCCTTGGATCGATCTGCTGACGTGTTGCGTCGAATTGAAAGGATTGTTGGTACGTATTGCTCAGAACAATCGATTTCAGCAACGTCTTCAAAGACCATTGATGTTGATGACGAAAAGTGGACGCCAAATGATCGAGCAGCTCGGGATGGGTTGGTAATGCACCTTGTGATCCGAAGTCCTCTTCGGTCTCAATGATTCCCCTACCGAACAATTGGGCCCAAATTCGATTGGTCATCACGCGCGCCGTCAATGGATTGCCATCATCGAACAACCACCGAGCAAATTGAGCACGGCTTGGTTGCGAGACATCAGGCAATGCCGTTGGGAAGAGTTGAGGCAGCGTGGCGGTGACTTCTTCGCCCGGATCGAGAAAGCTACCCCGTTGATGAATGCGCGTGGTACGGCGACGCTCCCCAGCCAGTTCGCGCAGGATCGGGAGTTTGGGAATCGCGTCGCGTTCCGATTGGAGTTTTGTTTCTAGCTGTTGGACCGATTGCAGGGCGACCTTGACTTCAGGCAATTCGTCCGTCGTCCATGGGCCAACGTTTTCGGCGATGGCCGACAAACGAACTCGATGCAGCAGCAATCGATTGCCATACTGCTGCGAAAGAGTGAGCCTCAGTGTGGTCACATCGGATAGTTGCAAGGGTTCCTTCAGCGCATAGACGATCCAATGCTCATCGGATTGTCGCGGTGACACGGCCCAGCCCGTGGCTTCATCGCCGTCGATAGAAGATATTGCGGGCCATCCGTTTTGCTCGAAACTAGCGCGGGGGGAATCGACGGCAATCGATTGGACCATGGACGAACCGTCGCTGTTTGGTCCCAGTCGTTCCAGATGCAATTCACTGAGGACAAAGTTCGGGTCGGCCGGGTTGAGTCCCAATCGGGCCTTGGGGGTGAACGTGTCGGGAAGAGCATGCAATGCATCCAGTTTGACAGCGCGGTATTCGCCGGCAGGGAGCGTCCATTCAATGATGTATGTATCTCGCTCGGGCCGATCTGCTAATGCTCGTACCGAACGGTCCGATTCGAGAATCAATGCGAACCGACTATTGGCAACCGCGGCGATGGGAGTCGCGGGAATCCTAAGGGCGTCGATCGATCGCTTGGCCGCGGATCGGGCCTCCTGCAGCCGATTGCGAGCGGTGATCAGTTCCGCTTCGAGGTTTGCAACGGTCGCTTGCTGCTCTTGGCTGGGGAGCTGGATACGAGGTTCATCGTCATAGCGATCGGCATCTTCGGTTTGATTGAAGATGGCATAGATCCTGTAGTAATCTTCCATCGAGATCGGATCGTATTTGTGGGAATGGCATTTTGCGCAACCCGCCGTCAACCCCATCCAGACTTGCAGCGTCGTGTCGACACGGTCCTTGACGGCCGCGACGCGATACTCCTCGTCGTCGGTACCCCCTTCGTCGTTACTCAAAGTGGTTCGATGAAACGCCGTCGCAATGCGTTGACGGACTGTTGCGTCGGTTGCTAAATCGCCAGCAAGTTGCTCAAAACTGAATTTGTCGAAAGGCATGTCCTGATTGAAAGCTGCGATGACCCAATCGCGGTAGGGCCACATGTCTCGTTTGAGATCTTTTTCATAGCCTTTGGTGTCAGCGTAGCGGGCCAGGTCCAACCAGAGCCGAGCCCAATGCTCGCCGAACGCAGGATTTTCAAGCAATCGATCGACTAAGGATTCGATGGCTCGTGCGCGATCCGCCTCATAGTCTTGAACAAATTGTTGCACCTGAGCTGCCGTTGGCGGTAAACCGATGAGATCCAAGTACATCCTACGAATTAGAGTCGTGGGTTCGGCGGGTGGCGCTGGAGTCAGTCCATGGCGATTCATGCTGGCCAAAACCCACGCATCGATCGGCGTACGAGCCCATGGATTTCCTTGAGCATCGGGCAGGTCGCGATCGATGATCGGAGACAAGGACCAATGCGAGCCCCAATGGGCTCCGTTCTGGATCCAGCGGGCGATCAATTCTTTTTGTTCGGGAGTGACGGTTTTTCGTGCGGAAGGAGGAGGCATGACCCGATCGGGGTCTTGCGAATGGATGCGGCTCCATAGTTCGCTTCCGTCGAGATTCCCCGGGGCGATAGCAGGACGAGATTCGGATTTCCCGTTGGATTCGCTACCGGAGAAGAATGCTCCCTTGGCGGAGGCTTCATCGTCCAGTCGTAGGTCTGCTTCGCGATGTGAGGGATCCGGTCCATGGCAATGAAAACAGTGCTCGGAGAGGATTGGACGAATCTGCAAACCGAAATCGATGGATGATTTCTGATCCGTAGTGGATTGCGACCAGCCTGTCGTGGCCATGGTGAGTAGGGCCATCGCGACTAGCGCGAGGCGGTAGAGAGTAGAAACGAAGAAGTGCCAGCAGCAAATCATGGGTGAGGTGGTTGTCATTGGAGGATATTGTTGGCTGGCTGGAGGTTGGGAGTGGATTCAATAGGAGTTCGAGGGCACGGCTGAAATCAATCTTCCACTGCCCTGACGATGTAGCGGGAACCACTTTTCAAGTGCTGGTACAGAGCGCGCCGCGCTTTTTTCGGATCGTTCTCTAAGAGGGCTTCGACGATGGCTAAATGTTCTTTGGCTTCCTGTTTGATGAAGTGGAGGTCCGGGCTTGATTGATCGTAAAGACGATTCCATGCGGCGTCCCGAAACGCTCGTACGAGGATCATGATTCGCTCCAGTTCATCGGCCAGAAATCGGTTGCGGGTGGCATGGCGGATCAAGTCATGCAATTGCGTATCGGTCTTTTTCACATCCTCGACATGTTTTTGCTGGATCGTTCCTGTGATCGATTGTTGGGCGCGGAAGCGGTGAGCAAGATGCCTGAGGGAGGCACTGGGAATACGACCACAAGCGGAGAGGACGGCAAGGCATTCGAGTGAGCATCGGACTTGGCAAATATCCCGAACTTCGCGAGGCACGAATCGACGCACGATGGCGCCGCAGTTGGGTTTGACCGAGAGGACACCCATTCCGGCCAAGGTGCCGATGGCTTCACGCACCGGGGTTTGGCTAACACCGAACTCGTTAGAGAGTCGTTCGGAAGTCAAACGATCCCCCGGTTGGTATTTGCCGCTGAAGATTCCGTGCAGGATCCCTTCGACGATACGGCTGCGATTGGGCTTGCGAACGGCGGGTGGGTTGGATTTGGGCACGGCGTGATGGCTCATCGGAATGGTCAAACGCACAGGTCATCCTACTATTGAACCACTCAGATTGTATACAATCAAGCCTTGTTTGTATAAGAATTGGGGATGTCCACCGTGGGATAAGCTTCCAGCTTGTCGGCGTCATGGAGGTCCCACCATGCACTAGAACCATGACAGACTGGAAGTCTATCCCACGGGTGTGTGGGATAAGCTTCCAGCTTGTGGGCGTCATGGAGGTCCCACCATGCACTAGAACCATGACAGACTGGAAGTCTATCCCACGGTCGATCACTAGAAGAAGGGGTTGTCGCTTCGGCGCGGTTGGATCTTGAGCAACGACTCGGCGGTTCGCAGGTCGTCTTTGGTCGTGATCTTGATATTGGTCTCAGGACCTTCGACTGCAGTGATGGGGATTCCGGCGGCTTCGATAATCTGGGCATCATCTGTAGGCGAGCCCGTGATCCTGGCGTAGGCATTTCGCAAATCCTCGGCTCGGAAGACTTGCGGTGTTTGGGCTTGCCATAAGCCATCCCTCGCGATGGTTTCGACAACCCGTCGCGTTTTGGGATCGATCCGTTTCACCGTGGCGCGAATAGGAGATGCCAAGATAGCCGCACCGGACGCATCGGCTTGTTCGATGACCTGATTCAAGGCTTGTTTTGTCAAACAAGGTCTTGCGGCGTCGTGAATCCCAACCCATCGCATGTCTTTGCGAACGCGCTCGAGTGCATTGCGAACACTGAGATACCGTTCATTTCCGCCGATGACGACCTCGACCCCGAGCATCGTTAGATTCCCCGAGAATTTCTCTTGGACCATTTCCTTGTCTTCCGGTGCGATGGTCATGATGATCTGGCCAATGCGTGGATGGTCTGCAAAGAGTTGAGCGCTATATTGCCATACCGGTTTGCCATGGACGGTGGCGAACACTTTTTTCTGGTACGGATCGTTGAAGCGGCTGCTTTTTCCTGCTGCAGCGAGAATCAATGCGACGTCTTTCATGATTGCTTTGTGCGATTGCGAGTAGGACGATACCGGTGAAAAGAATTGACGCTTAGGCTATCGACCGAGGCCGGTCGAGTACAACACGCTCGGGTGAGGAAACCCGAGATGTTTATCGACGATGTTGTAAAGTTTGTCCCCCGCCAAATAGCGTTTCAAGTTCTCGCAAATCAATCGGGTTGAATCGTCGTAGCGAGGCGCTGATTGGGCTCCGACATGAGGAGTGATCAGGATGTTGGGCAAGTCCCATAATGGGCTTTCGTTCGGAAGTGGCTCTACGGCCGTTACGTCCAGTCCTGCTCCGGCCAGCTGCCCGGTTTGCAATGCATCGACCAAATCCAATTCGCGAACACATTGGCCCCGCGCGACGTTGATCAAGTATCCGCCACGCGGCATGCGAGAGAATACTTTTCTATCGATCACGTATCGAGTGGATGCATTGAGAGGCAGACACAGAATCAGGATCTGAGACCATTCGGCCAACGCTTCCAACTCGGTATGCGGAAGCAATTGCTCGACTCCAGGAGGTTGATGTTCCGGGAAGTAATCGGTCGCTCGGATCGCCACTCGAAATGGTTGCAATATTTGGACCAACCTACGGCCATTACCACCTAGGCCTACGATGCCGATCCGTTTGCCATGCAGATCATCGGTCGGGCGACGTACGAATTCGTGCCGATGTTGTTGCCGATAAAACATAGGGATGCCCCGGAGCAAACCCAATAGCAACGCGAGGGTTTGCTCGGCGACTTGATCGGCAAACAATCCTGAAGCGCTGCAGACGACGATGGGGGAGGCGATTACCGAGGGGGCCAAGCAATGGTCCAGTCCCGCTGCGGAAGATTGGATGAATCGAAGTCGCCCTTGAGCGACAACGCGGTCCCAATCGACGGGGACTTTGGCATGTCCCACGAAAATGTCCGCATCCAAGATTCGTTCAGGGATAGTTTCTTGAGTTGCTTCGATGAGCGTGTAGCCCGGGGCTGCGTCTTGGATGGCTCGAAGATGCTTGGCTTCGGTGGGGTAGCAGACGACCAATTGTTTCATGGCAATTGTCTCATGGCAATTGTTTCAGGGAGAAGCTGGGTCCACCCTGTCGCGTGAGATACAAAGACGACGAATCGCCCTCCACTAACCGTTTATCGCCAGCGGAACTCTTCAATAGTCGTCAAGTCTATGCCAAGTCGCGATCTTCGAACAGGAGCAAGCCCAGAAGGGTTGCGAGAACGAAGTAGAGGGTCGTATAGACCACGACACTGGCTAGGATCACCCATGGTATGCCGACATCCGAATCGATCGCAGCTTCCATCGAGAACAAGTTCAAGTTCGGAACCACGGTCGATATCAGCTGTGAAAAGAACTCGACCAAGGGCAATCCACCTTCGGCGGATGCAACGATCGTCGGTGTGAGGTGTCCAAGCAAATAGATCGCGAAGCAAATGGTGAAGTTGGCCACCAATGGCAAACGTGTTCCGAGAGCGACGGCGATCGCACCGAGCACGACGGCTTGAAAGAATGCCATGGCCAGACCAGGGATCGTTTGCATCATTTCGAAGTGGCAGGACTGCCATCCCGGTTGTTCCATGGATGATTCTCGCGCGTCGTAAATCGGCTTGTAGGCCACCGCAAGAAGTTCAATCGACCCCAGGACCAAGAACATGAACATCACGATCCAGAAGACGCCGAGCATCTTGCCGATAATGAACGACCGGCGATGAATGGGCTTGCTCAAAAGAGTCAGCGCGGTCCGACCTTCGATTTCTTCATTGACCGAAGTACTTGCCGACCAAACCGCTTGGAAGGTGGCTGCGATCAAGATGAGGGTGATCCCGCAATCCTTGAGCAGTTTGATATCTTCACCAAAGGTATGGAAAGGAAGGAAAACAAACAGCACGATGGCCAACGCGACAATCAGCATCAGGATCACAGGCAAGGGCTGAGACAGTTCGCTCTTGGCTGCCGAAAGGGCAATTGCGGCGATCTTGGGGGAAACGGCTTGCATCAACATGAACATCAATCCAAAGATCACCACAAAGATCGTCACCAAGACAATCGTTGTGGCTTCGCGGACGGGAGCCACGCTTACGAGACGAATCATGACCTCGGCATCGCCGAACTCTTGGTTTTGAATGTAAACGTCGGATCCTGGCGCTAGTGGGAGTGGGCATTTCACGGCACCGAGAGTGCGATTCCACCGAATGGGGACTTCGCGATCGATCCGAAACCCTGGGACACGGAAATCCGCGATCGATGGCCCGTCTCCAATCAGCAGATTCTTATTGGAGATGATTTCGATACCGTCCAATGTGCTCGGATCGTACTTGACTGGTATCTTCGTGAAGGGCGCATCTTCTTCGCTGATTGCACCGGGAACGGTGAAGGGTTGGGAAGACGCTCCGGAAGAAAACAACTTTGGGACGCTGGCCAGTGCGGCTGCCGGCGAATCCACGACAGGCGTTGCAACTAAGCCAAGCACGGCGATGACAGCCAACGTCGTCAGCATGTACGAACCGATCCCCTCGAACAGCAAGGACTTCACTTCGAGCAAAAAGCGGCTTGACGAACAATACAAAAATGACCAGCTAATAATCCCAAAGAATATCAGTGAGGCTAATCCTAGCAGGGTGATTTCATCCGTTTTCACACCGCCGGACGTCGCTGCCAAGTTGGTGTAAACGAAGGCCGTGTACACACCGGAAAGGATGAGCGTACCGATTGCAGCAACGACATGGGCCGCGCCGGATCGTCGCAAAGCATCCAGACCAGGGATCTTGGAAAGGAGATAGAAAACGCCTAGAAGCAGGGTCAGGATGACCAAGCCGGATGTCACTCCCACCCCCAAAAACCAGATAGGTGTAAGCCACCGCGACATCCAGAAGTCGGTGATTGCGAAAATCATGGGGAGGTCGGCAGCGATCATGGGTTGGGCCGTGGGAAAGGAGCAAACACTTGGACGAGATAGGGCCTTTACGAGGATCGACCACGATTGGTTCGCCGTTCTTTGCAACTTCCTCTCAGTCCAAACAATCCTTTCTCCCCAATCATTTCGTGAAAATGCAGAATCCGTGGTACAACGGAGAGGTCCGGGCTATCAAAATAGGGCAAGCGGAGATTGTCTTGGCCACGGCTGAGAGATTGTGAAATTGGTCGATGGGTGAAGGGATGCCATCTTGGTTGCCATCAACGGCATCTTACAGAACAGGGATAAATTTCCCTCCCTAACCTGCTTGCTCACTTTCCAAAATCCTCCTGTCCACTAGTACCTCTTTTCACCATTCATTGGATTCGCTCTTATGTTGAACGTCCTCTCGCAATCCATGTTTCTTGCGCAAAACGCCGGAGCCCCTGGTGGGTCAGGTGCCGGCAACTTGGGACTTATAGCATTGGTCGTGATCGTTGCCGTTCTGGGAGTTATCTCCCTGATAGTGCTTTGGAACTTTGGAAGCTTATGGCTTCAGGCACTCATGAGTGGCGCGGACATCAGCATGTCCAGTTTGATTGGGATGTACTTTCGCCAAGTGCGATCCCAAGTCGTTGTCAATGCAAAGATTATGGCGGCCCAAGCGGGCTTGGATATCGATCGCCAGAATGGCATTAGCACACAGCGATTGGAAGCACACTATCTGGCCGCTGGGAACGTGATGAATGTTCTGAACGCGATTATCGCAGCCCATCGAGCTGGAATCGATCTGGATTTCGATCGAGCAGCAGCGATTGATCTTGCAGGCCGCGATGTGCTGGATGCGGTTCGGACCTCCGTTCATCCCCGGGTCATTGACTGTCCCGATCCTCGCTACAACCCAACCGGTTTTTTGTCTGCGATCGCAAAGAATGGTATTGAGCTCAAAGTGAAAGCCCGTGTGACGGTCCGAACGAATCTTGAGCAACTGATCGGTGGTGCAACGGAAGAGACGGTCATCGCGCGAGTCGGCGAGAGCATCATCAGTTCCATCGGATCCAGTGAAACCCACTTGGCTGTTCTCGAAAATCCCAATTTGATTGCTCGCACCGTTCTCAAGCGAGGTTTGGATAATCAAACGGCCTTCACCATCGTTTCCATTGATATCGCAGAAATCGAAGTAGGGCAAAATATCGGTGCTCGACTTCGAGCCGATCAAGCCGAAGCCGATGTACGGATGGCGCGAGCCCAAGCGGAACAGCGACGGGCCGAAGCCATTGCTCAGGAGCAGGTGATGCGAGCCAAGGTAGCCGAGAATCGCGCAAATTTGGTGTTGGCGGAAGCAGAAGTTCCCCGAGCCATGGCGACGGCGTTTGCCGAGGGGCATTTCCAACGCTCCGAAGGATAACGATCAGGTAACGATGAGAAATACCTGCGTTCGTGCAGGATGGTGCCATGTGATTACGCAACGGCTTGTTGATCGAGCACCCATCCACGGTTTCGGGGCGTGAAAGGGTTTAGGGACGGGCCGCTGGCTTCCATAGAACCGAGCCATTGGTATCTCTTCCGAATCGAAACGCGCGGTGGTTCCTTGCAAACGCGCAGGTTAATTTTCCTCTCCGCGATCGATTGGCTCCGATCAAATCGTTTGTGCTCGATCGTATTGACTTCCTCTCTCGACTCTCGAATAGGCGATTCAAAATGCATATGAATCCTTTGTATCCCAGCCGCTGCAGTCGTATGGGTGGCGGTTTGTTCCTCGGTGCGATCTTATTGACTGGCTTCATTGCAACGGAAGGGTATTCCACTCCCCTGCGCAGATTGGGATCCCTTTTGGATCGGATACGCGACCAACAAGAAGGTTTCGATCCGGACATGGCGAAAGAATTGCATGCCGACGAAAGAGGCATGCGCATGTTTGTGATGGCGTTTCTCAAGTCTGGTCCGAATCGCGATCAAGACAAAGAAGTCGCGTCGCAGTTGCAAAAGGCCCATATGGACAACATCGGGAAGCTTGCGCGGGAAGGGAAGTTGATCTTGGCTGGACCCTTCGGAGATGATGGAGACATTCGCGGGATTTATGTGTTCGATACCGATTCGGTGGAGGTGGCTAAGTCCTGGACCGAGACCGATCCTGCGATCCAAGCGGGACGACTGACGATGGAACTTCATCCATGGTACGGATCGTCGGCAATGGTACTGGTCAACGATCTTCATCGCCGATTGCAACCATCAGCATCCACCGAGAAATAGCGAAACCGAGAGATAGCGAAAGATTCCC
>Ga0194055_10001235_pt1 | contig 20792 bp, 16 predicted proteins | sample SepL449m_MetaG_FD_155482 | JGI IMG/M metagenome (GOLD analysis project Ga0194055, IMG submission 155482) | Anoxic zone freshwater microbial communities from boreal shield lake in IISD Experimental Lakes Area, Ontario, Canada - Sep2016-L442-9m | ecosystem: Environmental > Aquatic > Freshwater >...
CCAATGAAGTCGGCCACGAGTTTGCCCACGGTACTTTTGCCTGCACCAGGAACTCCTACAAAAACAATGTTGTTCATGACTAGAGACTGTGTGTCGCAGTGAATGCAGCGACGTTACGCGCCGTCTCAGACACATGGTCGCCGCCAAATTTTTCTAGAACTGCATCGGCAAGAACCAACGCCACCATAGCCTCTGCAATGACTCCCGCTGCTGGAACTGCGCAAGCATCCGAGCGTTGATTGATTGCCGTGGCACTCTGGCCAGTCTTCACGTCAATAGTTTCTAGTGCTTTGGGCACAGTAGAAATCGGTTTCATCGCAGCGCGCACTCGCAAGACATCCCCAGTACTCATGCCGCCTTCAGTGCCACCGGCCCGACCAGTGCGTCGTTTGATAGTTCCGTTGTCGTTGTACATCTCATCATGTGCACCAGTGCCACGCCTGCGCGCTGTTTCAAAGCCGTCGCCCACTTCAACACCCTTAATGGCTTGAATCCCCATGAGTGCAGCAGCCAGACGACTATCGAGACGGCGATCCCATTGCACATGAGAGCCAAGACCGACAGGAAGCCCATATGCAAGAACTTCAACTACACCACCGACGGTGTCCCCCGCATCATGTGCCGAACGAATCTCATCTTGCATCAGAGCACTTGCAGAAGCAGAAAAACAACGCACGGGATCATCATCAACACGATTGAGATCTGCAGATGTGGGCAACTCCTCTGAGTCCGTACTCACAGGACCAATCGCAACAACATGGCTCAAGACTTCAATTCCGCAGGTCTGTCGCAAGAATCGCTTAGCAACTTCGCCGAGAGCTACTCGAGCGGCAGTCTCGCGAGCACTTGCGCGTTCCAAGATAGGTCTAATGTCGTCAAGTCCGTATTTTTGCATTCCAGCAAGATCGGCGTGGCCGGGCCTTGGTCGGGTAAGTGGCGCACTGCGGGCCACATTGTCCAAGTCGGCCTCATCCACGGGGTCAGCAGACATGACGACATCCCATTTGGGCCATTCCGAGTTTGCAATGTTGATCGAAATAGGTCCGCCCATAGACAAACCGTGACGGATTCCACCTGTGATTGTCACAACATCTTGCTCAAACTTCATGCGCGCCCCCCGTCCAAAACCGAGTCGGCGACGTGCTAAAGCTTGGGCGATGTCATCTGTTGTGCATTCAATTCCTGCTGGAAAGCCATCAGCGAGCGCTGTCAAAAGCGGTCCATGGGATTCACCCGCAGTCAGCCATCGCAACATGCCTTCATTCTTTCACGATGAAAGGCACAAGGCGAATTACCTGCTTATCAACGCCAGAACTATGGTGGCAGCAGTCATGTAGGGCCCAAACGGTATCCGACTATTGCGATTCATGCGTCGACCTATGAGCAGTCCTATTGACACTAATGCGGCGGCACCGAAGGCTAATGCAATTGCTAATAGCCACTGGTCTGGAAAGTACCAACCGGCAATCAGTCCGACAACGATTGAGTATTTAACATCGCCTAGCCCAAATTGTCCGCGGCTCAGCAGATACAACAGGACGTAGACCAGAAAGGTTTTACCCGTCGTCACACTAACGGTGCGTAGGTCCGAACTTGGATGAGCGGCGCTACTGGCAATCACTTCGCATACAGCAACGCTCACCGTTGCCTGAAGGACGAGCCTGTTGGGTAGCCGGTGTTCGCGTATATCGATACGGGACAGCACATAGCCGAAACCTATAAAGGTAAGTAGCGGAAGAATCTGCAGCACGGAATTCACTACTGAATTCCTCGTGTATCGAGTTCATTGCGCAGGGCCAGGCGCATCTCTTCAAGAGGAGCAGCGTGCGATGTCATCAGCTCAAACTGTTTGGCTGCTTGATGAAGCAACATTGAATGGCCAGGGATAGCAACGAGCCCCGCATCTTGCCACCGCTGTGCCAGTTGCGTCGGCCACGGGTGGTACACGACATCAAGCAGAACGCCACTTGGGTCAGTAAGCGTGCGGGCAATCTCGTCAGCAACTCCTACTGGCGTGGTGTTGACAGTCAGCGTGCTAGGTGTGGTGCTCACCTGTTCAATTGAGATGTTTGTCAACGTCATGCCTAGTTGTTGCGCTAGTTCTTCGCAGTTCGCAATTGCAGCTGAGTTACGCGCGAGAATGTCGATAGAGCGCACCTCAAGTTCATGAGCCGCGATAATTGCTGAGCGTGCGGTCGCACCAGATCCGATGAGTACCAGGCGGGCAATGGGCTCATCCCAATTTTCTTGAACAGCCCGTACGATTCCGTATACATCAGTGTTATCTGCAGTGATGACATCGCCCAAAATGAGAGTGTTAATGGATCGGGCTAATGTAGCCACTGGCGTAACTTCGTGCGCTACTTCGAAGGCGACTTCCTTCAAGGGCATCGTCAGCGACAAACCCATCCATGATTCATCCAATTGACTAACGAATGAGACAAGGTCTTGTGCGACCACTTCGATTGCGCTGTAGTCATGCGCAAGCTGCGTTGCACGATAAGCCGCATTATGAATGCACGGCGACAATGAGTGCGACACAGGCGAGCCAAGTACTGCAGCGTGCATCTAACAACTTCCTGAATTTGCCTTGCAGTACGCTAAAAATTCGTCCTTAAACTTTAAGAACTCCGAGTAGGAATTCGTAAACTTTGTTTCTTGAGTGGACAAGTTAGTTGTTGTGAAGTACAGCCAATCACCAGTTGCCGGATTGAGTGCGGCTTTGATCGCATCTGCGCCCGGATTATCAATCGGTGTCGGAGGTAGCCCGTCATGCAGGTAGGTGTTGTAAGGAGTGTCCTTATTTAACAAGTCGGTTGTCAGGATGACGTCGGTTTTTCCAAGGCCGTAGTTCACTGTGGAGTCGAATTGCATCCGCATCGGCTCCTTAAGTCGGTTGTAAACAACGCGCGAAACTTTGTCAAAGTCGCGTGGGTGACCCTCTACCTGAAGAAGTGACGCAATTGTAATAATTTGATATGGCGTCATGCCGAGAGCCGCTGACTTTGCTGCAATATCTAGTAATCCGATTTCGGAATTATATTTATCGACCATTGTTTTAAGAATCAGTTCAGCATTGGCATTTGGTGGGAAGTCGTAAGTTGCTGGGAAAAGAAAACCTTCAACGTTTCCCTTGGCATAATCTGGTAGACCGAGGCTTCCTGGATTACTCAGTACCGCATCGAAATCCGTACGGGCAATGCCTGTCTTCGACGCGAGAGTATCCAGAATCCACGAAGCCCGCTTGCCCTCGGGTATCACAACCTTATTAACAACTCGCGAGGTCGGATCAAGCAAAAACTTAATGGCGTCAGCAGATTTCATTTGCAGTTTAAGCGTGTAGAAGCCAGGTTGAATTCCAGAGCTGTTCGGATTCTCGGCGGCGGCTCGCGTGAATGAATCAACGGAAGCAACAACGCCTTTTGCCTTGAGGTCATTACCGATTTGCGCCAGAGTTTCCCCACTAGTCACTTCCACTTGGACGCTTTGGGTTCCAGGACCCGCAAAATCTGGTGCAGACTGAAAATGTTTGAGTGCCTTTGGCAAAGCAAGTGCGATTCCACCCACGATGACCACTATGACCAGCAGTGTGACGAGGCAACTTTTAACCCGTGATGATTTGTTTTCGGGTTTGCGCCGATCACCGGGATTTGATGGAGGTCGTGGCGACGATGGTGACCCGAAAATATCCAAATTACTCAATGTGCTCGCCCACTTTTATCCCTGCTGGTGACTTCGTTTGGTTTTCGATCGCTAACGCTTGTTCGAGAATCACAATAGCGGCAGCTTGGTCGATAATGTCCTTACTTGTGCGTGATGTTCGTCCCGAGTCCCGCAAGGCAGTTGCTGCCGAAACTGTGCTTAATCGTTCATCTACTAAATACACAGGGCACTTGGCGAATTTGTCCAACGCCCGCGCAAATTCAATCGCATGTTCAGTGGATAGAGTGCGTCCTCCCGAAAGCGACAACGGCATGCCTACATAGATGATGTCGGCGTGATATTCGTCAACTAACTCCATAATGCGCTGCGCAGCGTGCTCGCCTGCTTCAACTGTGGTCACAGGCACAGCCATGATGCCTGCCGGGTCGGTGCGGGCCACACCAATTCGGGCCTGACCCACGTCAATTCCGAATCGGATTCCCATAGTGGATTGCTTAGAGTGCGCTAGCCACAGCGTGGAATGCAGCATCCAGTTGCGTAACATCGGTTCCGCCGCCTTGCGCCATTTCGGCGTTGCCACCACCTCGCCCAGCAAGCAAAGGCAGCATTGATTGCAGGACACTATGCGCACTTGCTCCCATGTCGCGAGCTGCAGCATCTGTTGCACTGACGACGCTGATCTTGCCTTCTTCAAGCGCAGCGCCAACAAGCACGTAGCCCGTTGTGGTGATTTTAGATTTTGCCGCGGTCACAATGTCACGCAGATCTGCAGCTAATGTACCTGCGGGCGCAGTGAATCTGAAGAGAGATAGTTCGCCGATCCGCGTTGGCTCTCCAAGTAGGCCAGCAATGTCATTCATCAAAGCGGCATTCTTCACCTTGTTGATTTCGCGTTCTGCTAGACGCAGTCGTTCTATCAACTTGCCAATGCGGTCAGGAAGTTCTTCGGGACGCACTTTAGTTAATTCTGCAAGTTGCGATACAAGTGCGTGCTCTCGCGCTAAGAATCGATATGCGTCCGCGCCAACAAGTGCCTCAACGCGTCTTACTCCGGCTCCAATCGAGCCTTCAGATAAGAATGTTACAACGCCTAGTTGACCAGAACTGTGAGTATGAGTACCGCCACAGAGTTCTCTAGCCCAGTCGCCAACACTGACGACGCGCACTTGATCGCCATACTTTTCACCAAAAAGTGCCATTGCACCAGTTGCACGTGCCTGGTCCTGAGTCATGACTTCGGCAGTGACAAGCAGGTCTTGTATCAGTAGTTCATTAACTCGCGACTCAACATCATTAAGCACACTTGGCGGTACTGCTCCTGCACTTGGGAAATCAAATCGTAACCGACCAGGTGAATTCTCCGAACCCATCTGCGTTGCGGTCTCACCTAATGCTTCACGAAATGCTTTATGCACCATGTGCGTTGCTGTGTGCGCCCGAGAGATGGCGAGTCGGCGTTCAATGTCCACTAATGCAGTTGCATGCTGACCGACCGAAATTTCACCATGCTGAACTATTCCGCGATGTACATAGAGACCAGGTACAGGAGTTTGTACATCATTAATCGCAACTATCGTTCCATCTGACAGAGTAATTTGTCCGTGATCAGCAAGTTGTCCGCCACTTTCGGCGTAGAACGAGGTGCGGTCGACGATTACTTCAACTTCCACACCAGCAGTGGCATGAGAAACATCGACACCATCGACAAGAATTCCAGTGACTGTTCCCTCGGTTATGGTTTCCGAGTATCCGGTGAAGCTAGTTGTTCCGGAACGGCCCATGATCTCGCGATACATGGTGACTGGGACCACACCGCTCTTGCGAGAAGCCGCATCTGCTTTTGCACGTGTCCGTTGTTCGAGCATCAGGCTTCTAAAGCCTGCTTCATCAACGGATAGACCCTGCTCGGAAGCCATTTCGAGAGTGAGATCAATCGGGAATCCAAAGGTGTCATGCAATGCGAAAGCAGATTCACCACTAAGCACTGGCGAGGCAGACGATTTCAATTCCTTAACAGCCAAGTCGAACATTGTGGTTCCTCGTTCAAGCGTGGAAAGAAAACTATCCTCTTCGGCAACCGCGATCGAGGTGATGCGACCTTTATCGGTCAGTAGCTCTGGATATTGTGGAGACATCGCAATGATGCTTGCATCGATAAGTTCTGCAATCGTTGAGTCGTGTGCTCCAAGTAGGCGCATGTTGCGCACCACCCGACGAAGTATTCGACGAAGAACGTATCCTCGCCCTTCATTACCTGGAAGTACCCCGTCTCCGATCAGAAACGCGCAGGTCCGGGCATGGTCAGCAATAACACGTAACGCAACATCAGCCTTGGCGTCGAGCCCGTATCTAGTTTCGGAAAGTGCGCTTGCTCGATCCAAAATGATTTTTGTCGTATCGATTTCGTAAATGTTGTCGACACCTTGTAGTAGCGCTGCCATTCGTTCTAAGCCCATGCCAGTGTCAATATTTTTAGCGGGAAGTTCGCCAAGAATGTCGTACCCTTCCTTGCCTGGACCACCACCGCGTTCAAACTGCATGAACACGAGGTTCCACACTTCTAGATAACGATCTTCATCGGCAACTGGTCCGCCTTCGCGTCCATGCTCGGGACCTCGGTCGTAGTAGATCTCCGAACACGGTCCACAGGGACCAGGAACGCCCATCGACCAGAAATTGTCGGCCATTCCGCGTCGTTGAATACGCTCGAGTGGCACACCAACCTTCTTGTGCCAAATGTCGATCGCTTCGTCATCGTCCAAGTACACCGTTGCCCAGAGCTTGTCTTCCGGGAATCCGTAGCCGCCATCTGCAGGTGACTTAGTCAAGAGTTCCCAAGCGAATGGAATGGCTTCCTCTTTGAAATAATCTCCGAACGAAAAGTTACCGCACATCTGAAAAAATGAGGCGTGACGAGTGGTCTTGCCCACTTCTTCAATGTCGAGTGTGCGCACAACTTTCTGCACGCTGGTTGCACGTGGATATGGAGGAGAGGCCTCGCCAAGAAAATAGGGCTTGAAAGGAACCATTCCGGCATTGACGAAAAGCAGAGTTGGATCGTCTAGGAGCAGGCTTGCGCTGGGAACCACTGTGTGTCCGTTTGTCTGGAAGTAGTCCAGAAACTTCTGGCGGATTTGTGCGGAATCCACGGGTGGTGTCCCCTTTCATTGATGTGGCGAATGCGTATTGGTAAACCCTAACGAACCGTGTGCCGTGCTGGTTACTTGCGTCCTAACAGTCCTCGAATGCGTTCCAAAAGAGTAAGTGCAAGCGACTCAGCGCCACGACCACTTGGTCGGTAGTAACGAGCATTAGCAAGGGTGTCAGGCAGATAAGGCTGGGCTGCTACACCTTCAGGAAGATCATGCGGGTAGATGTATCCGACACCATGTCCTAAATCTCCGGCCCGCGCATAATGGCTGTCACGCAAATGTGCAGGCACTTCGCCTATCGACATTGTGCGCACATCGGCAATCGCAGCATCCATCGCAACGTATGCTGCATTTGACTTAGGTGCCATTGCAAGAGCCAGGGTGACGTGTCCTAATGTAATTCGAGATTCCGGCATGCCAATCAATTGCACGGTATGGGCAGCTGCCTGCGCCAGAGACAACATGGAATTATCCGCCAGACCAATGTCTTCGCTTGCAAGTATTAATAATCGGCGAGCTATGAAGCGCGGGTCCTCGCCCGCCTCTAACATGCGGGCCAAATAATGCAAGGCTGCATCAGGGTCTGACCCTCGCACACTCTTGATGAAGGCACTGATCACGTCGTAATGCTGATCACCTGCTTTGTCGTACCGCACGATGTTGTGATCGCTGGCCGCTGACACATGATCAGATGTCACTTCGCTGAAACCCAAATCGACTGCAACTGCCACGGCTGCTTCAAGTACAGTGAGTGCGCGTCGCGCATCGCCTCCCGAGAGGCGCACAATCATTTCGCGAGCATCCTCGTGCAACGTCACCACGTGGTTGAGTCCACGCTCATCGGATAACGCACGATCAACAAGGCGATTCACGTCGTCATTGTTAAGGCTATGCAGAGTGACCATCAGCGAGCGCGAGAGCAGCGGTGCAATGACGGAAAATGATGGGTTCTCAGTTGTAGCAGCAACCAATGTGACCCAACCGTTTTCAACACCAGGTAGAAGTGCATCTTGCTGCGTTTTATTAAAGCGATGAACTTCATCGACAAATAGCACAGTTTGCAAACCGTATAGCGATTTGTTCTCTTGCGCGGTAGTGATCACATCACGTACGTCTTTAATTCCTGCAGTGATCGCTGACAGTTCTACGAATCGAGCAGACCCAGCGCGCGCCATCAACTGCGCCAGCGTTGTTTTGCCAGTCCCCGGTGGTCCCCACAAAATTACAGAGGTGCGCGAGGCGTCAGACTCAGTATCAAGCAAACGACGAAGTGGGCCACCTTGAGTCAGCGCATGACTTTGGCCAACAAATTCGGCAATAGTGCGAGGTCGCATTCGTACGGCAAGCGGTGCAACCACATTGTCGTTATCGAAAAGCGACGTAGACATGAGAGCTATTCGTCTGTCTCAGCAAAGGGGTCGACATCGATACCCGCTTCAAGCCGCTGCTGGGCAGTAATTGGTGTGGGCGCACTCGTGAGCGGATCAAAACCTGCACCCGTCTTCGGGAAGGCAATCACATCACGCAGACTCGTCGCACCAGCCAGAAGCATACAAATACGATCCCAACCAAAAGCGATACCGCCATGTGGAGGTGGACCATAGGCAAAAGCGTCAAGCAAGAAACCAAACTTTTCTTTAGCTTCTTCGTCCGTGAGTCCAAGCATTCGGAATACCCGCTCTTGCACATCGCCGCGATGGATTCGAATCGAACCCCCGCCAATCTCGTTGCCGTTGCACACAATGTCGTATGCCCAAGCCAGGGCTTGGTCCGGTGCTTCCTCGAAACGATCAATCCATTGCGCATTCGGCGATGTAAATGGGTGGTGGACAGCCGTCCAACCGCCCTCCTCGGTCTTTTCAAACATTGGAGCATCAACAATCCACAAGAATGACCATTCGTCATCGTTTATGAGGCCGCAGCGACGACCGACTTCTAAGCGAACGGCGCCGAGCAATTGCTGTGAACTGGACTTATCGCCCGCAGCAAAAAATGCACAGTCTCCTGGCTTGGCACCGAGCGCATCAGCCAGCCCAGCACGTTCGACATCAGAAAGATTCTTAGCCACGGGTCCGGACAGTTCACCTGATTCGTCGAATGTCACATAAGCAAGACCCTTGGCGCCGCGTTGTTTGGCCCACTCTTGCCAGGCATCAAAAGTGCGGCGAGGTTGATCAGCGCCACCAGGCATGACAACTGCACCTACATACGGGGCCTGAAAAACGCGGAACTCAGTTTGTGCAAAGTGAGTCGTGCAATCGGTTAGCTCTAAATCAAAACGTAAGTCTGGCTTGTCGGAACCGTATCGATCCATTGCATCGAAGTACGTCATTCGCGGAATGTCTGCGATGTCGTGACCAACAGTGCCTTTCCACAAATTGCGAACAATTTCTTCGGCGATTGTGATGATGTCGTCCTGCTCTACGAACGACATCTCGATGTCGAGCTGCGTGAACTCAGGTTGCCGATCTGCTCTGAAATCTTCGTCACGGTAACAGCGTGCTATTTGGTAGTAGCGCTCCATTCCAGCGACCATGAGTAACTGCTTAAATAACTGTGGGCTTTGTGGCAAGGCGTACCAGTGTCCGGGTTGTAGTCGCACTGGTACAAGGAAGTCGCGAGCGCCTTCTGGTGTTGATCGTGTCAAAGTCGGGGTCTCGATTTCAACAAAATCATGGGCGTCGAGCACTTCACGTGCTAAACGGTTAACTTTGCTACGCATGCGAAGTGCGCGACTTGCAGATGGTCGACGCAGATCAAGATAGCGATATTTGAATCGGGTTTCGTCGCCAACATTGATTGTGTCGTCGATTGGGAAAGGTAACGGCGCGCTCTTACTCAGGACTGTGACAATCTCGGCAACAACTTCAATGTCACCAGTTGGAATTTCTGCGTTTTCGTTGCCTGCAGGTCGGATGCGCACAGATCCTGTGATTTGCAAACAAAACTCATTGCGCAGATCGTGTGCAACAGACTCTTCATTGACAACTACTTGAACGATGCCAGATGCATCTCGCAAGTCAAAAAACGCAATGCCGCCATGATCACGACGACGTGCAACCCATCCAGCAAGAATGACGTGTTCCCCGGCATCAGATGCACGAAGTGCGCCAGAGTCATGAGTGCGAAGCATGTTTTCCCTTTAGTGCTAATCACAGCTCGGTCGAGCAGTGTGTTGTTAAGAAAGTCGCTGGACGATCTCGGTAACGACTAATTCTAGGGCAGTAGTTCCCTGCTCCCCTGTCGCCAAATTCTTGACCGTCACAGTTCCTGCATCGAGTTCATCTTGACCCACTATGACGGCAAATCGTGCACCGCTGCGATCTGCGCTCTTCATAGCCGCCTTAAGACTGCGTCCGTCAAAGGCGAAATCACTTTTTATTCCAGCGCTACGCAATGTGCCCAATAGCGCCACGGCTGCAGCAGTCGTTGAGTCACCCAAGGCAATCACAAAGGCATCTAGTGAAAGGTTGGCTGTCAGGTCGATGTTTTCGGCCTGGACTGCTAAACAGGTGCGATCAACGCCGAGTCCGAAGCCAACTCCTGCCATGGCAGGTCCACCGATTGTCTCGATCAGACCGTCATATCGCCCACCACCTCCGATTGCAGATTGGGCACCGAGTCCTTCGTGGATGCATTCAAAGGTGGTACGCACGTAGTAGTCCAACCCGCGCACTAGCCGTGGTGCATTTTCATAGCTGACACCAAGAGCGTCCAAGTAGGTCAACACCGCCGCATGATGGGTTGCGCAGTCGTCGCACAAGTGATCTGGCATAAGTGGTGCATGCTCTAAAAGTTTTTGTACCTCGGGACGTTTGTCATCGAGAACCCGAAGTGGGTTAATTGCAGCGCGATTGCGCGTGGCTTCATCTAGTGGCAACGTGCCCAGAAAGTTCAAAAGAAGTTCGCGATACGCGGGGCGGCATGCTTGACAACCAAGTGAGTTGATCAGCAATCGCACTTTCTTGAGTCCAAGGATATTTCGTTGTGCATAGATTGCCATCCAAATCACTTCGGCATCCAGAGCCGGGTCCGATGATCCAATGGCCTCCACACCTACTTGTGTGTGTTGTCGATAACGACCCGACTGCGGTTGTTCGTAGCGAAAGTTTGGTCCTGTGTACCAAACTTTGGCGGGTAAGGCACCGCGATCAAGTCGGTTTTCTAGCATTGCGCGCAAGACACCGGCCGTGCCTTCAGGACGTAGTGTCAAGCTTCTGCCAGATCGATCCTCGAAGGTGTACATCTCTTTGGATACAACATCTGTTGATTCGCCAACGCCTCTGACAAACAATGCTGTGTCCTCGAACATTGGAGTCTCTATATATCCGTAGCCAGAATTGATAGGTGGTGTAGACAGAGCATTCTTTACCGCAAGCCACGTTGCAGAAAACGGTGGAATCACATCGTAGGTGCCCTTAGGCGCTTGGAACATCATGTGGCCGACAATCCTTGCGCTATTCGTACAAGGTACGGATTAGTAAGACGTTCAATAGCTATTGTGCTGGACGGACCATGACCAGGAAAAATGCGTTTGTCGTCACTTAATGACAACACCACGTCCCGCAAGGACGCATCCATCTGCTCTGGCGAGCCAGAAGGCAAATCAGTTCGTCCGATCGCTCCCGCAAAAACCACGTCACCTGTGAAGACAGTTGGGTCAACGTCGGCAAATTCAAAAAGTGCCGAGCCTGCGGTGTGTCCAGGTGCGTGGTGAATTGTGATGTCAAAACCGGCCAACGAGATCCGCATCTGATCTGCTAACTCGACAACGTCTTGTGGGTCGGCAAAGAACTCATCTGTTCCTAACATGCTAGGAAGTGCCTCGCGAGTTTGTTGACTCAGGCCAGGTGTCGGGTCGGCTAGCCATGAACGGTCGGCGCTGTGTATCAGAGCAGGAATGTGGTAACCCGACGCAATGGGAAATACCGACCACATGTGGTCTATGTGGCCGTGTGTCACCATAACTGCCACTGGCAACAGGTTGTGCGCAGCTAGGGCATCCCGCACGCCAGGTGCCGCGTCTTTGCCCGGATCAATAATGATGCATTCGCTGTTGGCCGATGGCGCCACAATGTAGCAGTTTGTCTGCCAAGGTCCGGCGGCAAAGGATTCGATAAGCATGGGGCACTTTCACGTGGTTTTGGGTACTTGTAACTAGGCTACCGCCGCTACCCGCCCAACTCTTTGCACCCTAGAATGACTATTTGTGTCTAATAAACGTGATCGCGAACTCGCCCGTGCCAAGTACGAACGTCAACAGGTCCGAAGGACCGCGCGACAACAGCGAGCCCACATCCGCAATCGTATTGTTGCCCTATTTGCAGTAGTCGCCGTCATCCTTGGTTACGGTGCGCTGAAGGGCAAGAATCCGACGGATACCTCAGCACAACCGAGCTCATCAGCAAGTGCGCAACCTAGCGCCATCACTACTGAACAGGCCGTTGCCAGTTGCGACAAACCTGCAGCGCTGCGCGCCGACAACGTCACGTTCCAGAGCGAGCCGACAGGTGTGAAGGCCGCCAAGTCAATCGTGCTGTCGACAAATTGCGGAGACATTGCGATTAAGACCAATCCACAGACACCACATACCGCGGGCATCATGTCCTTTTTGACTCAGAAGAAGTTCTTTGACGGAGTCGGTTGCCACCGCCTTACGACGTCCGGCATTTATGTGCTGCAGTGTGGGGATCCATCATTTACCGGCTCAGGAGGGCCCGGGTTCAAATTCGCGGATGAGAACTTGCCCACAGCTGGCGCCGATGGTTCCTACACGTACAAGCGCGGTGATGTGGCTATGGCCAACAGCGGTCCTGATACAAATGGGAGCCAATTCTTCCTGGTGTATCAAGATTCAGTGCTTGGCCCGAACTACACATTGTGGGGCAACATTTCCAAAGGTCTAGATGTCATTGATGCAGTTGCCGGCGCTGGTGTCGTGAACCAACAGCAAGACGGAGCTCCTTCACAAACTATTGTTATTGCCCAAGCCAAGACTGCGCAATAATAAGTACGCACACCCAAGAGCCCACCACGGGACCCGAACGCAAGGACACCACAATGACTGTTTCACACTCTCACGGATACGCAGACGAAGAAGGCAATGTTTTCCTCAACTCTGCCGATGGCCCAGTCAAGCTTGGTCAGTATGTTGCGGGTACCCCTGAAGAGGGTGTGTCATTTTTCGCACGCAAGTACAACGATCTTGTTTCAGAAATTGAACTTGCAATCGCTCGGCTACGTGATGGTAAAGCCAACCCAGATGCGGCCAAGGCTTTGCTCGAAAAAATCGAAGCAGCAATCACCACGCCGAGCATGTTGGGCGACCTGAGTATTTTCCATGGTCATAAAACTGAAATAGAAGAACTGACGGAAAAAGCGCGAGCGCAAGTTGCTGAAAAGAAAGCTGCAGCGAAAGCAATGGCTTTGGCGCGTCGCGAAGAGATTGTCGCGCTTGCTGAATCTTTGGTGAATTCCAATCAGTGGAAATCAACGGGCGAAAAGTTTAAGGAACTGCTCGACGAGTGGAAGACACTGCAGTCAGGCGATCGCGGCAAAGAGCAGGAACTATGGAAGCGCTTCAGTCATTCGCGAACTGTCTTTGATAAGGCTCGACGAAACTATTTCCAAAATTTGGATGTTGCCCGTACTGAGGCACTTCAAGCTAAGAACGCCTTGATCAAAAAAGCTGAAGCGTTAGCTGACAGCACCGATTGGGTAGCGACCGGCAATGCATTCAAGGGTCTAATGGCCGAGTGGAAGGTGCTGCCGCGCACAGGTCGTGGAAGCACTGATTCGCTATGGGATCAGTTCAAAACGCTGCAAGACAAGTTTTTTGATGCTCGAAGCAAGGCACTTTCTGCTCGCGACGAAGAGTTTGGTGGAAATCTGACTATCAAGTTGTCGTTATTAGAAAAAGCGGAAGCGCTTCTGCCGATCACTGACGTTGATGCTGCAAAGACCGCGCTTCGAAATATTCAAGAGCAATGGGAAAAGGCTGGCCATGTCCCCCGTGGTGATAAGGAGAAGATTGAACGACGCCTCAAAAACGTTGAAGATTCAATCCGTAAGGTGCAGGAACAGATCTGGCATCGTTCCAAGCCCGAAGTTATTGATCGTGCAAACGGCCTGGTCACACAATTTGAAGCCTCGTTAGCAAAGCTCGATAAGCAAATTGCCACAGCACAGGCAGCAGGCAAGAGTGACGAATTAGCACGCCTAACAGCTTCCCGCGAACAGGTTGAAGCGTTGCTTGCAGCTGCACGTGATGGTGCTGCCACGCTTGGTTAAGGCTTTCTCACTCGTAGAAATTCGCCTTCACTAGACCCGATAGACGTCGTAGACCCCGTCAATGCCGCGGACTGCACGAAGCACAGTGTTCAAGTGTGATGGGTCTGCCATTTCAAAAGTAAAGCGTGACATTGCAACTCGGTCCCGTGTCGTAGTGACTGAAGCATGCAAAATGTTTACATGCTGATCAGACAGTGCCCGCGTCACATCCGAGAGCAACCGCGCTCGGTCGAGGGCCTCTACTTGAATATTTACTAGGTAAACGCTGCCTTTGCCTGGTGTCCATGAGACATCAACAATTCGCTCGGGTTGATCTAGAAGCGATTTTGTGTTGATGCAATCCGTCCGATGGACCGACACTCCTGATCCACGTGTCACAAATCCCATCACCGCATCGCCAGGAACGGGTGTGCAGCAACGAGCGAGCTTGACCCAGGTATCGGCCGCGCCCGCAACTGAAATTCCTGAATCAGTTTTGCTGGTCTTAATGGGAATGTTTCTGCCGGGCGTAAGAATGTCAGCAGTGTCTTCGATAGCTTCTTCATGTCCGCCTAAGGCAACAAGCAAGCGTGTGACAACTGTTTGAGCACCAAGGTGGCCCTCACCTACTGCTGCATAGAGCGCTGTCACATCTGCATAGTGAGATTCGGCTGCCAGATTCGTGAGCATGCTATTGGTTAAGAGCCGAAGGGGTACTCCTTGCTTTTTCATAGCGCGAACGATGTAGTCCTTGCCCACTTCAATAGCTTCCTCGCGGCGTTCCTTCGAAAACCACGCCTTGATTTTGGAGCGAGCTCGCGCGCTCACTGCAACATTGAGCCAGTCTCTACTTGGGCCTGCGTTGTCTGCCTTGTTAGTAATAATCTCAACGGCGTCACCATTGGCCAAAGTGGAATCTAGTGGTGCGAGTTTTCCGTTGATACGAGCGCCTACACAACGATTTCCAACTTCCGTGTGTACCGAGTAGGCGAAGTCGATTGGTGTGCTGCCCGCGGGAAGTGCCATGACCTCACCTTTTGGTGTGAAAACATACACTTCGGCTGCGCCGAGATCATCACGTAAGGAATCTAGGAACTCGCCAGGATCTTCGGTCTCGCGTTGCCAGTCGAGTAACTGTCGCACCCAACCAAGATCATCTGGACCACCTTTGCCTGCTACATCCTTTTGCTTGTAGCGCCAATGTGAGGCCACACCATATTCAGCCGCCCGGTGCATTTCGTGAGTACGGATTTGGAACTCAACTGGCTTTCCCGACGGACCAATGACCGTTGTGTGCAGAGATTGGTACATCGTGAACTTAGGCATTGCGATGTAATCCTTGAATCGACCCGGCACCGGATTCCACCGATTATGGATAATTCCTAAAGTCGCATAACAGTCTTGAACACTGTCAACAAGTACTCTCACACCAATCAGATCGTATATCTCTTGGAAATCACGACCACGCACGATCATCTTTTGATAAATGCTGTAAAAATGTTTTGGCCTGCCAGTGACATCATTTTCAATAGCTGACTCTTTGAGATCTGATTCGACTGCTTCAACGATTTCTTGCAAATATTCATCGCGAGCTGGCGCCCGTTCACTCACAAGGCGAACAATCTCATCAAACATTTTTGGATACAGCGAGGCAAAAGCGAGGTCTTCAAGTTCCCACTTGATTGCGTTCATGCCCAGGCGACTTGCTAAAGGTGCATAAATTTCGAGGGTCTCGCGGGCCTTTTGTTCTTGCTTATCAATTGACATGTATGACAACGTGCGCATATTGTGCAGCCGGTCTACGAGCTTAATCACAAGCACACGAATGTCTCGGGCCATCGCGACCACCATCTTGCGGACAGTCTCGGCCCCCGAGGCTTGGCCATATTTCACCTTGTCTAGCTTGGTGACACCATCGACTAGTCCAGCGACTTCATCTCCAAAATCAATGCGAAGCTGATCAACTGAATATTCGGTGTCCTCGACTGTGTCATGCAAAAGCGCAGCGATGATTGTCGATGTTGTCATGCCCAGATCAGCTAAGAGACCTGCAACTGCTACCGGATGAGTGATGTAGGCATGTCCCGACTTACGTTCTTGGTGGCGATGCAAATATTCGGCATAGCGATATGCACGCGTGATTTCCTGGACATTACTGGCGGGATGATAAACAAGCAGAGTATCGATAACGTCCTGCATATCAGCGGGAAGGTCAGGATTCTCGGACGTGCGAGCCTGCACAGCGTGCGCTAACGCTAGCGATGCGGGCATTGTGACCTCCTGTGTACACAGTCTAGGACAATGCTTCCAACGACTTGGTTAAGCAAAAACCGTGAACACTTCAGTCTTTGGATATTCGCGTGCAAATCTGTCGTGACCGCCGAGAAAATCAAGATCAAGCAGTACGGCTAGTCCGGCAACGGTTGCATGGCAGCGCTCAATCAGACTTGCGGCCGCTGTTGCTGTTCCACCGGTAGCTAACACATCATCAACTAACAGGACGACATCACTTTTCTGTAATGCATCTTGGTGAATTTCTAAGGTGTCTGTTCCATACTCCAGGGCGTACTCCACCCCAAATGTTGCACGCGGCAATTTGCCTGCTTTGCGGATCGGAACAAACCCAACATTCATGTGCCCCGCTAATGCCGCGCCCAGGATGAACCCGCGAGCTTCGATGCCAGCAATCCGAGTGATACCCGCTTGCCCAAAATGGCGGGCGCACTCTGTGAGCACCCACTCAAGAGCGGCAGTCTCGGAGAATACTGGAGTCAGATCCTTGAATACAACGCCCGGAGTTGGGTAATCCGGAATCGTGGCAATGAGAGATTCGGCGTATTCCCGCGACATTCCTAGCGACCAGATCGTTTGGAGCGAGGTGCTTTCACACGTTGTTGCCGTGGTCCTGCGGCCGCAACGATTGGTGCTGAGCCAACAGGCACCAATATTTCGTCGCCATCTCGCCCAGCATTCTTGCGACGCGATTCAACACGCTTGCGCAAGGCCACCATGTCATCTTGGCGCTCTTTAATCTGGGCCAGAATTGGCGTGGCAATGAAAATCGATGAGTAGGTTCCTACAAGCATTCCGACAAACAAAGCAAGTGCCAAATCGTTCAGAGTTCCAGCACCCAACTTAACGATGCCAACGACCAAGATTGAAAGCACAGGTAAGAGCGCGACCACAGACGTATTGATGCTGCGGACCAGTGTCTGGTTCAAGGCCAAATTAGAGGCCTCGCTGTACGTCATGCGCGAACCGGTAGTCAGACCGCGAGTATTCTCACGAACCTTGTCGAACACCACAACTGTGTCATAAAGGGAGTAACCCAAAATAGTAAGGAATCCAATCACTGTGGCTGGTGTCACCTCAAAACCACTGAGTGCATAAATGCCAACCGTGATGAACACGTCGTGCACCAATGCAATAAGGCCCGCGGCTGCCATGGGCCATTCGAAGTAAGTGGCTAAGAAAATTGCGACCAAGATGAGGAATACAACCAGTGCTCGCGCAGCGTTCTTTGACACTTCGCTGCCCCACGTTGGGCCGACAAGCTGAACCTTAATGTCAGTATCTGCAACCGAGAATTCCTTAGCAAGTGCGCTATTGATTTTGTTGGACTCAGTTGTTGACAGGGATGGAGTCTGAACTCGGATTGTGTCGCCACCAACGATCGTCACAGACGATGCAGTCTGGCCCACGCTTGACACGGCGGTTCGGGCCTGCGTAACCGAAGCAGTCGTTGGGTTCTTGACTGGCACTTGGTATTCGGCGCCACCCTTGAATTCAATTCCGAGGTTTAGTCCACGAATAATAAGTGTCGCAAGAGCGATAAGCAACACGACAGCCGAAATGATGTACCAACGCTTACGTTGGCCAACAAAATCATAAGAAACTCGACCGGTGTAGAGATTATGTCCGAGATCGCCAAGTTTAGACATTACGCCTTCACCTCCGTGGTGTGAGTTTGTCCAAGTCGCTCGGTTGCAACTCCTGTGTAGGCAGAACCAGAATTCATCCACTTAGTTCTAGCGGAGAACGCAACCAATGGTCGGGTGAACATAAATGCCACGGCGATGTCAATCAAAGTTGTTAGACCAAGTGTGAAAGCAAAACCACGAACGCTTCCAACGGATAAGTAGTACAAAACAACTGCTGCCAAGAATGAGACGAAATCTGCAGCTAAAATTGTGCGGCGTGCACGTACCCAGCCAGTATCAACTGCAGTTCGCAGACGCTTGCCTTCACGAAGTTCATCTCGTAAGCGTTCGAAATACACCACAAAGGAATCTGCCGTAATACCAATCGCCACAATGGCACCTGCGATGCCCGCAAGTGTCAATGTGAATTTGATTTCGCGGCCCAGCACAATGAACAGCGACAGAGTCACGAGGGCAGCAAGCGCCAAACTGAGAACCGCAATGACACCAAGGGCACGGTAATAGAGCAAAAGGTAGATGACCACTAGAAGTAATCCGAAGAGTCCAGCCAAAATGCCCGCACGTAACTGATCATTTCCCAGAGTAGGTGAAATCTGTTGGACCTCATCGACTGTCAAACTCAATGGAAGTGCGCCGTACTTCAGTACTTGCGCGAGGTTCTTTGCCTCTTCTGCTGTGAAGTTTCCGCTGATAGTCGCTGAACCACCCAGGATCGGCTCATTCACTCGTGGCGCGCTCACTACTGCCCCATCAAGGATGATTCCGAACTGGTTCGCAGGTGACTGTTGGGTGTACAGCGCCTTGGTAGCGTCAGCGAATTTCTTCGCACCACTAGTTGTCAGTTGTAGATCGACCTGCCACCCACCGGCACCTTGTGTTGGCAACCCGGCAGTTGCGCTCTGGATGTCTGCGCCCGTAAGCAGTGCTGGTGCAAGCACGTATTTGTAAGAAGCATCGCGCTCACAAGAAATCAGGTACTGCTTCTCATCATCAGATGCTCCCTGAAGCACGCTAGATTTTGTGCAGTCAAGGGCTTGGAATCGTTTTCCAAATTCGGCATCGGCAGTTGTTGACTGAATAGGTGCAACCAAGAGTTCTGGTGCCACACTCACAGTTGGAGTTGGGGTTGGTTTAACTGATGCGCTGGCCGTAGCAGAAGGCGAAGCGGTTGTAGACGCTGAGGCGCTTGTACTTGGAGCCGGTGAACCTGACACAGATGCAGATGCACTGGGTGTGGGTTGCGCGCTGGCGGCAGCATCAGGAGATCCATAATCAACTGCAACAACGGGACGAAAATTGAGCTTGGCAGTGGTCTTGAGTTGATCAACGACACTGCGGTCGGTTTTACCGGGGATTGTGACAATAATTTTTGTGTTCGCACCAGTGCCTTGAGTTGTCACTTCTGCTTCTGCAACACCAAATCCGTCAACGCGTTGCCGGATGATTGACACAGTTTGACTCAACTGATCCGAGGTGATTGTCGCATTTCCCGTGGTTGATGGCGACAAGATGACTTGCGTTCCACCTTGCAGGTCAAGACCGAGTTTGGCAGCGTGTGACTTGCCAGGCTGATAGGCCCAAATCAAAAGCCCCACCATCAGAAGGGCTAGATAGGTCAATGCTCGCGCTGGTTGATAGTGCTTAGCCACAGATCATGCTTTCTCTCGACAATCACGGAAATTATCAGTTAAATACCTCAATAGATTAGCCGATATGACAAGGGGCATGGACCATCGGTCTGGCTATTCCAGCGGAAGTTGAATCGAGCCTATTGCACCAAGAGAACCTGCGGCAGGGGCAATTCTTCCCAATGCGACCCACGCCAAGGGCGTAGCAACTCGACCACGAGGCGTACGCGTCATGTATCCCTCGCGAACTAAATAGGGCTCGCAGACTGAGTCAACTGTTTCTGGCTCCTCAGCGACTGTGAGCGCCAATGTAGAGAGCCCAACAGGACCTCCATTGAATTTATCAATCAACGCCGCCAGGACACTGCGATCAAGGCGATCAAGGCCGCGCTCATCCACTTCGTACAGCTCCAAAGCAGATTTGACCCGGCTGACAGTGAGTACACCATCATGATGAACCTGGGCATAATCTCTGGCTCGGCGAAGAAGTCGATTAGCAATCCGGGGGGTACCTCGTGAGCGACTTGCGATTTCGTATGCACTATCGGGCGGACATTCAATGTCAAGCATGCCTGCCGAGCGCGAAACAATAGCGACAAGATCATCGACTTCGTAATAATCAAGTTGCGCTGTGAAGCCAAACCGATCGCGCAATGGAGCTGGCAACATTCCGGCACGAGTAGTTGCACCGACCAAGGTAAACGGTGCAAGTTCCAGTGGTATCGATGTCGCTCCCGCTCCCTTACCAATCATGATGTCGACACGGAAATCCTCCATCGCAAGATAGAGCATCTCTTCGGCGGTACGCGACACTCGATGGATCTCATCAATAAACAGCACCTCACCTGGCACCAGACTCGACAAAATACTGGCCAAGTCACCTGCGTGCTGAATTGTCGGTCCACTTGTAATGCGCAGTGGAGCAGCAATTTCTGAGGCAATGATCATGGCTAACGTAGTTTTTCCAAGCCCCGGCGGACCAGCCAACAGCACATGTTCGGGACTTGCTTGTCGTGCAGTAGCGGCTTGAAGCACAAGTGACAATTGGTCTTTGACGCGAGTCTGCCCAACAAAGTCGTGAAGTGAATGCGGTCGCAACGCCGCTTCCGCAGCACGTTCTGCAGTTGTCGTATGGATGT
>Ga0194055_10001236_pt1 | contig 20790 bp, 20 predicted proteins | sample SepL449m_MetaG_FD_155482 | JGI IMG/M metagenome (GOLD analysis project Ga0194055, IMG submission 155482) | Anoxic zone freshwater microbial communities from boreal shield lake in IISD Experimental Lakes Area, Ontario, Canada - Sep2016-L442-9m | ecosystem: Environmental > Aquatic > Freshwater >...
TTTGTCAGAGCGCTATGCACAAGGGACCATATCGGGCCACAACGCCCGTCCGGTCACGATGCCATCGCGGCACAGTCGCAGCGAAATCAGATCCGAATCTTGGCGGCTTGTTCGACAATATGTTCCAGCGGCACAAGGTCGCCCTTGTTGCATCCTGGGCAAGCCTGCGCGGCTTCTGCCCATGCTTCGGGCGTGCGGATATTGGATTGCCAAAATGGCCACGTTTTGCACTGCCTAGGGCGCTCCTCGTAAGCCGTGCATTTTCGCGTTTGTGGGTCGAGCAACACGCAGTCGCCACCCGGACGTTCCTTCAGCGAACGCCTCACGCCCACCCGCTTCACAAACCGCTCTTCGAATGCCGCCGAATCCATGCCGATGCGGTTGGCCATCCCATCGATTTCTTCCTGATTCACCCAGACATAGCCCTCGGAACCGGAACAGCAGTCGCCGCACTGCGTGCATTCAAATCGCAGACCATCGGAATACCACGCTTCTTTACTAATGCCTGCCATTGATTTTTTTCCTAACGACTCGTGGTGGATACAAGTGTGGCAATGACCTCTGCCACCGCATCGGCATCGTCGGCTGAGTTGAACGGACCAAAGCTCACACGCACCGTGCCGCCAGACTGCGTGCCAATGTGGTCGTGTACGAGAGCCGCGCAGTGAAAACCCGACCGCACCTGGACGCCGGCCAACTGCTCCAACAGTGCTGCGATTTCAGACGGATCATAACCCTCTACCGTAAAACTCACAATCGGCACAGCAATGTCTCGCGGCCCAATCACCCGCACGCCTGGAATCTCTCGCAGCTGCGAAGCACACCCTTGGGCCAGCGTGCGCCCCTGCGCGGCGATTGCCTCAATCGTCTGGGAATCCAGCCAATCCACGGCTGCTGAAAGCCCCGCTAATGCAGGCACGTCGGGCGTGCCTGGTTGCATTCGCTGCAAAAACGAATCCGGCATCTCCAGACTGTTGCTCGATGTGCCGGTTCCACCCTGCACGAGCAACTCTACATCGATCCCCGGCCGTACCCAGAAAATTCCCGCCCCCGCCATTCCTTGCAGCCATTTATGCGAGGGAGCCGCTACAGCGTCGGCTCCAAAGGCCGACTCGCCAAGGCCGCGAGGCATAAAGGAGATCTGCCCAAGCGTCTGCGCCGCGTCTAAAAGCAGGAGGCCGCCCCGCTGATGGGCGATAGCAGCCAAGGCCTCGGCCTCTTGCAGCACGCCGGTGACGTTGGAGGCATGCGAGCAGACAATGAGCCTTGTCGAGGGCCGCCAAGCGTTGGCAACTGCATCCGGATCTACACGCCCAACACCGTCGCAGGGCACAATCGTGGTTTCAATGATGCCGCGTGTGGAGAGCCAATGGAGGGGTCGGAGCGTGGCGTTGTGGTCGGATGCCATCGCAAGAACGTGATCCCCTGGCTTGAGCAACCCATGAATCGCCATATTGAGTGCGAGCGTGGCACCCGCTGGAAATGCTACACGCGAGGGATCCACCCCACCCAACAGGCCCGCCACCCTGCTCCTTGCGCTCTCGCAGATCGCGTCTGCCTGGATGGCCTCGCGGTAGGCGCCGCGGCCGGCCGCCGCTCCGACTGTACGGGCGGCTTGCTCCCACGCCCTGAAAACGATCTCTGGTTTTGGCCATGACGTCGCTGCATGGTCGAGGTACCGGCGAGGAACAAGAGGCTGTGTCACACTCATCCTCCAATCTGATACATCGCACGGGCGGGCCTAGCAAACTCGGGTGTGCCGATGCCGTGAGCGGCCCGCTTGGCCCCGACACACGCTTGCAACACACCGGCAATCTGTTCATCGACGACACTTCCACAGGCTCGGACCGTGCTGGAATCGTCGTCGCGGAGTACCCGTCTGACATCCCACTCGGTGGTCGAAAATAAACAGTTCCGAAACTGTCCGTCGGCCGTGAGCCGCAGCCGATCGCACTGCCCGCAAAACGGCGACGTCACCGAATCAATAAACCCCACACTACCGCCGCCGTCGGCCCAGAGATAATCGACTGCGGGCTGAGCTGCGTCGCTGCGAACCGCTGGCACGAGCGGCCCCACGTTGGCCGCGAGGATCTCACGCACTTCGTGTCCCGAAAGTACCTGATCATTGGACCATGCGCCCTCGGCATCAAGCGGCATAAATTCGATGAAACGTAAGTGAAAGCCCTGCCGCCGACACAGCGTGGCCAGCGGCACAATCTCATCCTCGGTAAGACCGCGAATCGAAACTGCATTGATGCGGATCGAGCGAAAGCCGGCGGCTTGCGCCGCGGCCAATCCCGCCAGCACTTGATCCAGACCTTTGCGGCGAGCAATTTTTTCAAACATGTCTTCTCGCAGGCTATCGAGGCTCACGTTGAGTCGTGAGAGGCCGGCGGCATACAGCGGCCCTGCCTGCTCGGCCAAGAGCAAACCGTTCGTCGTCATCGCCACATCCTCGATCCCTGGGATCGCAACCAACGCTTGCACCAGCACGTCGATTCTGCTGCGTACAAGCGGTTCGCCCCCGGTGAGCCGAATCGTGCGAATGCCTAGGCCCGCCGCCACACGAACCACTCGAGCGATCTCCTCGTAGCTCAGCAGTTCATCGCGGGGCTTGAACGCCACTTCCAACGGCATGCAGTAGGTGCAACGCAAATTACACCGGTCGGTAACGCTGATGCGCAAATCAGTATGGACGCGGCCAAAGCCATCCACGAGCAACTTTGAAGCATCTGGTGGTGTCGCGGCGATCATGGCTCATGTTCCTCCGATGCACAGCCCACCGGCATGCTCCCTGGGTGCGACCACTCTCGCTGACCGTCTGGCCTATATTCGCACTTCCAAATGGGCGTTTGTTTTTTGATCTGTTCCATGAGCCACTCGGCGGCCCTCCATGCGGCGTGGCGGTGTGGGCCGCTGACGGCAATCGCGATGCTGGCCTCGCCCACAGCGATTTTTCCCAGCCTGTGCACCACAGCGCAGGCTGCGAGCGAAAAACGCGACACCGCTTCGGCTCGTAATTGTATCAGATTATCTGCCGCCATCGACTCGTGAGCCTCGTACTCCAAGCCAGACGTCAACACGCCATCGGTGATCCCACGAGCGGTTCCGACAAAGAGCACGTTGGCGCCAGCGGCGTCATTGGCCACAGCCGCCAGCACTCGTTGCGTGTCGATTGGCTCCCGCACGAAGAGCGGCTCGTGATTACCGCCGTCGCGCCGCCCGTAAAAATTAAAATCGTCGGCATTGGAGCGAGGGATGCCCATGCTCAGCCTCCGCTGACGGGAGGAATAATCGCCACGTCGGCCCCGGCAGGCACAACGGTTTGATCGGCGGCATAGACCCCTGCCAACGCCACGGCGCTGCGGGCTAAAAGCGGAGCGATCACCGGACATTGCGCCGCCAGCATAGCTCGCAATTGTTCCACGCTACCCCCCGCCCACGGCATGTCCAGATGGCGCCGCCCAACTGCCTCTGCCATCCCTGCAAAGAATGTGATTCGCAGGATTTCTGACTGTGGCGGCGGCATCGCTTGGCCACTGGCATGCACAGGCTGGCTCGTTGAATGCCCACCCGGTGATGGTACGGCTCGTGAATTGAAGGCTGATGGATTCATAACTGACTCGCAACGCATCCCTTACTCGCTGGTGGTGAGTCGCCCGCTGCTGGCTGTCAGAAGCGAGTCGAGCCCCTGCGCTGACAACCCGCCGAAGCCTTCCAGCGAACGATACGCTTTGGCTAACAACTTCACTGGATGGACGGTCGGCTTCGTGGTTCCTTGCTCCATTTGTATCCGGCAGGCACTGCATTCGGTAGCACCCGCCTCGATACCGGCACCTCGCATGGCCGTAACGAGCCCGAGGCCCACTCGCAGGCTGGCGCGGTAGCGATCACGGGCCAAGCCAAACGTGCCCGCCATCCCGGAGCAGCCCCGATCGACGGCCTCCACTGACAGTTCGGGGATCAATCGCAGCAGATGCTCTGCGGGGCGTGCACCTCCTGCGGCTCGCACATGGCACGGTGCGTGGTAGAGAATGCGGCCAGGCACCGGATGAAAATCCAGTTGAAGCCGCCCTTCTCGATGCAGTTCCCATAAGAAAGTGCTGGCATCGCAGGTGGCTGCCACCACGCGGGCCATGTCGTCGTCGTCAACGAAGCGTGGATAGTCATGCGTGATGCAGGTCACTGCCGACGGCTCAGTGCACACGATCCGGTAGCCCAGTCGCACCGCCTCAGCCAGCACACGGACGTTGGTACGGGCCAGCTTTCGCGCCCCGTTCACATCCCCCTCCGACACCATCGGCATACCGGAGGCCACCTGCCGTGGATCGATAAACACACCGATCCCATTGCGTTCCAGCACCGACACAAAAGCCTGCGCTAACATAGGATCATGCCGCCGCGCGTAGGTGTCGAGAAAATAAAGCACGCGAGGCCCGCTGCGACGTGATGGACGCGTCAGGCCGCGTCGCGTGGCCCATCGCATCAGCCGGTTGCCCGTGAAGGGCGGGAGCTTGCGACCCTGTGCGATCCCCAGCAGCTTTTCCATAAGCCATCGGGCGCGCGGGCTGGCGATGGCCCGATTGGCCAGCGGTGCACACGCTCCTCCAATCGCGCTCAATGTGTCGACTCTCGAAAGCAGCCACGGCGCAAACCCGAGGCTATTGGCAGCAACGTGGGCCGCCTTTAATTCCAATACCATCGCCGGAATATCGACTCCAGCAGCGCATTCGATCCGGCATTGGTGGCAGTTGAAACATGTGTCGGCGATGGCACGAACGGCCTCGGACGAAAGCGACTGGATCTCGATATTCCCTGAAAGAAATCCAGCGATCAGATTCGCCTTTGCCCGCGGCGACGACTCCTCGGCTGGATTCTCTCGATAACGTGGACACATCCGCGTTGCAGATGACTGACTCCGGCACGCGCCGCACCCGTTGCACGCGTCCACCTCATCGATCAACTGTGATTCGCTCCAATTCAGCACAGGCAAGAGCCGTGCTGGCGAGAGAGAGCCCATGGGAGTTGCGGAAGACCCCTCTGGGGCCCCTTCTGAACGCAGTTCGGGAACGGCCGCCAGCGATGAACGAAAAGAAGACGCAGCAGATGGCTGCGTCGTGGCCCGAGTGATCTTCCCTGGATTCAGAATCCCCAGTGGATCAAACAGCCGCTTTACAGACACGAACACTCCAGCCAGTTCGGGGAAAAACTTCTCAAAGAACGCCGTGCGAGAGAGCCCCAATCCCTGCTCGCCCCCGATCGTGCCACCCACGGCCACAACTTCGGCATAGAGCGACTCGGCCAGTCGCTCCAACCGCAAACGTTCTGCTGGTTCCCGAGGGTCGGCATAGGGTCGCACGTGCAACTGCCCGTGGCACGCGTGTCCGAAAAGCATCGCAGTGGCACCAGACTTTTTCAGCACACCCTGCAAGCGTCGCAAAAACTCCGGAAGTGCCGCCGGTGGCACGACGATATCCTCAATAAATGGCACCGGCCTCGATGCGGCCCGCACGCCGTGCAGCGTGGAAACAACATCCCGCGAGAGCTCCCAGAAAAACGCCGCATCGCGAGCGTCCTCGGCGCGACGGATGTCGAGGCAGAGCCCTTTGGCTCCCTGCATCACTCCCAACGCCTGATCCAGGAGGTCGCTAGCTTCCCCCACTGTTGCACTTGTAAATTCGATCAGGAGTCCCGCGTCGGCAACAGAGGGAATCAAGACGTCAAATGCGACTTTCGAGCTTCTTGCCAGCGTAAGATGCCGCTTGTCGAATAGGTCGCAGGCGCTGGGCCCCAGAGGCGTTAGCTTGAGTACTGCCTCTGCCGCTTTCTCGAGCGAGTCGAACAGCAGGAGGGCCACTGCCGTTGCGCTGTCGGCTGGCACCGTCTCCAGTGTGGCCTCGGTCACAATTCCCAGAGTACCCGCAGATCCACAGAGCAGTCGAGGCAGATCGATCCGACCATCCCGCTTGAGATCGTTGAGCTGATACCCACCGTGCGAATAACGCGATGCCGGTTGCGCCTGAGCAATGATCCATCGCGACTGCTCGAGAAGAGCGGACATTCCGGCAGCCAGATGACCACACGCAAGTGCCGAGCCACCGGCAGGATGGCCCGCCGCTGCGGGAGGGGCCGCAGCGACTAAGTCGACTATCGAGCCGTCAGCCAGCACGACTTGTGCCGTGACGATCCTACTCCGTACGGCTCCGTGCCTGAGGAACCGGCTCCCGGATGCGTTCCGGCCAATCATGCCACCGAGTGTTGTGACGCAGGCGTTGGATGGATCTGGACCGAATGTGCGGCCTAGATGCCCCAGATGCTCTTCCAGTTGCGCGCCCACAACTCCGGGCTGCACCCGCACCGTCGTAGCCCCGGTCTGGACGATACGCCGCAGAAAACGACCGCAGTCGATCACGATGCCGCGGCCAAGCGAATCGCCCGACAGGCTCGAGCCCGCGCCGCGTGCATGCACCGGAATCCGCTGCTCTGCAGCCCAACGCACGGTGGCCGCTACATCCTCGGCCGTGCGTGGCCGCACGATGGCCAGCGGCCACACCTCAAACAAGCTTGCATCCGTGGCATAGAGCGCGCGACTGGCATCGTCGCACAGCACCTCGCCAGAGACGATGCCCCGAAGGTCTTCTTCAATTCGCTGGCGTTGGGGGTCCATGCGTCTCTCGTGGGCAATGGCGATGAATGCTTAGCGACCAGCTATCTGCCGCGACCGCGCTCGCTGCTGCCGATATTTTTCGTGCGTTTCCAAATTGAATTCGCCACGCTGTGCGCGGAGGCCATCGCCACGATACCTCGCACCGCACCGATAGCAACTCAGGCAATCGGGCATGAACAGATAGATCACCACATCAATTGCTGCGGTGGCAAAGAGAATCGCAAAAGTCACGATCAGTTCGTGCCAAGCCCACGCCACGCAGCTCGCAAGCAGCCCAACCACCACAATGGCCAAACCGAGCTGCTGAGGGAAATCTTTTCGTACAAAGAGCTCCGTGCTCGGGCACACCAGACAGCGATTGAGCCTTGAACCACTTGCGGCCGCTGCGGCGGGCGTTTCCATTGCGATGGCATCGTCTGGAATGGCCACCTCCGCTGAGCAAGCGGTGCACTCAAGCACCGTGCGAGCCTCAATGCCATCCAGCATGACAGTGGCGCTACAGGCCGGGCAGGCGTAGGCGATTCGCATCGTGTGTTCGCACTCAGTGCGACCTCTGAATTACTGACTAGGAATCTGGACTCTTGAAACGCAAAACGATTGATTATCGTGTCGGGGGCACCGCGGCGTACAAAAGCTGTGCAGTTAATTCACCGACAATCGCTGCCACGCACGCCACATAGAGAATACCCGTGGCACTTTGAGTGTTGGGGATATCGAGTGTTTTTCGGCTCAGCCACAGCAGGATGGGCAGTCCGATGAGGCCGGCGAGCCATCGCAGCGACCCCAGCGCCACCGTGGCCGAATCGGCGACACCACCGCTAGCTTCCATCCATCGCACAACCGCCACGCTGAGCGATACGGCCAGCTGCAAACCCCAGGCCACGATCGCCAGATCGATCATCCGACGGAGCGCATCGACACGCATGCCTGGGGCGTTGAGATACCAGTGGCCCAGCAGCATCGCATGCACGGTGAGACCCACAACCATTCCAGAAAGCAGCTTCATCGATGCTGCCAAAAACCATGCCGCAGGAACGCTGGCACCTGGCTGGACAGAAACAGTCGCTACCGTGGCCGTGCCCAACAGAACCGTGCAGGCAACAGACATCGCCACGCCAACACGGTGTCGTTCGGCCAGCCATGCAACGCTCCCCAACCAGGCTACAATCGCGGCCCCCACCATCAACGACTGCGCGAACGCTGTTTTTTCGAGCAAGCCTGCCAGTGTGGCCAGTCCCAACACGACCAGCAGATTCACGCGAAAAAAACCGGCGGGCACAATTGCCGATGGAGTGAGCACCATCGCCAGAGACAGCCCCCAGCCGAAGCGGCAGAGAAAATCGATGAGAAGCGTCATGCCGCAGCCTTTGTCGCCGGAACGCTGGGCTGCCCGCTGATTCTCACGGCGACCGCCTGCCGTAAATCAGCGACAGTACTTCGGCCCGACTGGAGACGTTGGATCGAAAGATTCCCTTCATCGATGAAGTCACGCAGAGGCTGCCTGGCTTGCGAACGCCCCGAATGGTCATGCACGTGTGCGAGGCCTCCACGACCACAGCCACACCCTTCGCATCGAGATCATTTACGAGCAGATCGGCAATTGTTTCAGTCAGGCGTTCTTGTACCTGTGGTCTGTGCGACACCACCTCCACAAGCCTCGCCAACTTACTCAGACCGAGTACGCGGCCATTGGGGAGGTAACCGATGTGTGCGTGCCCCATAAAGGGAAGCAGGTGATGCTCGCACATGCTGTTAAACGCGATGTCTCGCACGAGCACAATCTCGTCATATTTTTCTGTAAACGCTTGCCGCAGATGCATCTTCGGGTCCTGATGCAGGCCACTGAACATCTCTGCGTACATGCGGGCCACGCGGGCTGGGGTTTCCACCAACCCCTCTCGATCTGGATTTTCCCCAACCGCAAACAGAATTTCTCGCACGGCCCGCTCGATGCGGGCATGGTCAACAGGCAGCGCATCCGGGGCCGACGCGTCGTCTCCGTCGGAGATGCAGTTGCTCAAAAGACTCGATCCGTTGAGATGATCCACATGGCGGCTGTCGGTCGTGGGCAGGGGTTCGTTCATGCCCACCACTCTAATTGACGCTGAACCTCGGAGGAAACACCCTGGCCAAACTGGCCGGGGGCCGCGTGGCAATGGCCTCAAGCAGCAGTTTCGTGCGTTCCAAAACATTCGCCTCGGCCAGTAACCGCAATTTCCAATCCAAGTCCAGATCCAGCGTGTAGGAAACGATGTCGGCCAGCATTCCCAGCGTGATCTGGTTGCCCAACAACTGGTCGAGTTGCTCGTAGGCATCTGGGATTTTCGGCATCGCGTGCTTGAATGCCGCCAGCAACTGCTTTTGCAAGGCCGCTGCGGACTCCGCAGACACACCCTGCGGCTCCACGTCTTCCACGATCTCTGACTCGACCACGCGAAAGAGTTTTTTAGGTGGCAACTCCCGCACCAGTCGCAGCCGCCGCACACCTAAGAGCAACACGTTGTAGGTGCCTTGGTCGGTCCGCTGGTGCGTGGCCACGCGACACAGGCAGGCAGTGGATCGCAGCGTAGGCCGCCCATCGTACTGCGTTTCCCACCCAGGCGCAAGCACTCCTAAGGCAATCAGCCTGTCGCCCTCCACCGCTTCCTCGATCATCGCTCGGTAGCGGGGTTCGTAGACGTGCAACGCCTGCATAACGTGCGGAAACATCACAAGATTCGGCAACGGAAACAAACGGGCCGACCCGGAAAACTGATCGGATGAAAAGGCCAAGGATGCGTCAGACATAGAGCCTTGCTGGGGAAGTCGTGTATGGGTGGTCGGCAAGCCGCTACGGATGGCTACGCAACGCCTGGCGGGTGGATTGGTTGCGAGCCAAGTGGCGGCAAGTCGAGATGAATTTCCGGCAAGAGTTCTGGATTGAGTTGGATCGATGGGTATTCCTCCGTGCTCGCGGCCACCTCCGCCAAGCAGGTATCAAAAGCCGAGAGAAACGATTCGATATCAAGGCCAAGGTGCAGTGGTGCGTAGGATTCCATATAACCGTGGACGCTCTTGTGGAGTTTACGGGCTCCGCGAATGTTGCCGTTTCCGAAATGATAGAGGGCAACGGCCGCCTGAATGAGTCCCTGATAGAATTTGCGGGAATCCCCACGATATTCGGTCCAGAGTTCCTCCCAAATTTCGTGGCTTTCGTAGTAGTCGCACGCGTTAAATTTTTCGATACCCCGCAGATAGAGCGGGTCGTATTCTGGAGTTGAACCGGTCGCTACCATAGGGCATTTTCCTTTCCGTGAATCCTCATCGTCGCCCCACCAGTGGATTGAGGTGGCCCCTGAATCGTAGCATCCATTCCAAAAAACAGCAGCGGGAACGGGCTGAGGCGATCGCCCTCCGGCTGACCTCAGCCTATCCGCACGCCCGCTGCTCCCTCGATTTCGAAAGTCCGTTTCAGCTCCTCATCGCCACGATTCTCTCGGCTCAATGCACCGATAAACGCGTCAACTCGGTGACGCCCGACCTCTTCCACCGCTGGCCCACTCCCAAGGCCATGGCAGACGCATCGCAGTCCCAGATCGAGGCCGTTATCCACAGCACAGGCTTCTTCCGCGCGAAGGCGAAAAACATTCGTGGCTGCTGCCAAAAACTGAATGCCCAGTACGGCGGAGAGGTGCCTCGCAGCATGCACGAACTCGTTTCGCTTCCGGGCGTCGGTCGCAAAACGGCCAACGTCGTTCTGGGCAGCGGGTTTGGGCAGGCCCTTGGAGTGGTGGTCGACACCCATGTGGGACGGATTACCCGCCGGTTGCGGCTCACTCGGCACGTCAATCCGGTACAAGTCGAGCACGATCTGGCGGCAGTATTCCCCCAGCAGCATTGGATAGCCTTGAGCCATCTCATCATCGAGCACGGCCGCACGGTCTGCCAAGCACGTACGCCGCACTGCGAAGCCTGCGTGCTGGCAGATCTCTGCCCCCGCGTGGGAGTGAAAACAGCCACGGGGGCCACGACTGGCCGAAACACCATTCAAAAAACGCGAAAATCCTGAACGCTCTTGGGCCGGTGGGAACAATTCGCCGAAAAGCGTACACTCGACGGCCATGTGTTGAGTGCCGTCCCGATCCAACCGAACAGCACGGGAACTTCTCATGATCCTCTCCGGCCACGAGATCAAACAGCAACTCGGCGGGAACATTGTCATCGAGCCGTTCGACGACAGTCATCTCAATCCAAATAGCTACAACCTCTCGCTGCACGACGAACTGCTCGTCTACGAAGAGGTGGTGCTCGATATGCGAAAGAGCAATCGGGTGGATCGCGTCCACATTCCTCCAGAGGGTCTCGTCCTCACGCCAAATCAGCTCTACCTCGGCCGCACGATTGAGCGCACCGAAACCCACAACCTCGTACCGATGATTGAGGGCCGCAGTTCCATTGGCAGGCTCGGGCTCTTTGTGCACGTGACGGCCGGCTTCGGCGACGTTGGCTTCTGCGGTTATTGGACGCTCGAAATGTTTGCCGTGCAGCCGGTGAAGATTTACCCGGGCGTGTCGATCTGCCAGCTTTTCTTTCATCAGATCGCCGGCGACATCACTGAATACTCCAGCGAAAAATACCAGCACAACCACGACATTCAGCCAAGCATGCTCTACCGGGAACTTTCCACGGAGCAGGAAAGCGATCAGCAGTTGCACCTTGAGTTTGGCGCAGATCGCGCTGGAAACGAACGGTCTGGCCAGCGAGTGGCACAGCGGGTGGCAAGGTAGCTGCAGCCATGATTCAGAAAGTGTTGGCGTGGTCGTCGCTTGCCACGGCGTTGCTCTTTGCAGGGATCGCATGCACGAGCGTGTTTGCGAACGAGTCGCTTGGCGATATGGCCCCAACGCTCGTCTTGTACGCTGCGATTCCCCTGCTCGGCCTATCGATCCTGCTGGCTGTGGCCATGCTCATTGTGGCCGCGTGCGGGCCCTGAAATTAATATCCTTCGCATCCGATCAAGAAAGGCATTTTGCGTGCTGAGAAGTCACACCTGTGGTGAATTACGACCGTTGCATATTGCTGAAAACGTTTCGCTCTGCGGCTGGGTAGACCGCGTACGGGATCACAAAGGAGTGCTTTTTATCGACCTGCGAGACCGCTGGGGCCGCACGCAGGTTGTCATCGGTCCAGAGAGCACCGCAGAGGTCGTTGCCACCGCTAGGACAGTGCGGCCGGAGTGGGTGCTGCGAATACACGGCACGGTTGGCGCACGTCCCGAGGGCACAACCAATGCAAAGCTGTCTACCGGCGGTATCGAGGTGGCGTGCGTCAGCCTCGAGGTCCTTAACGAGGCCCAGACGCCTGTCTTTCAGCCAGGTGCCGCCGATTTACCGGGCGAGGAGGTACGGCTCACGCATCGTTGGCTGGATCTCCGTCGCGCAGCGATGCAGGAGAATATGTTCCTGCGGCACAGGATCGTAAAAATTATGCGAGACCACTGCGACTCGCTTGGTTTCATCGATGTAGAAACTCCAATGCTCGGCCGCAGTACGCCGGAAGGAGCCCGCGACTACCTCGTGCCCAGCCGCCTCGAGCATGGAGCGTTCTTCGCCCTGCCACAGTCTCCACAACTCTACAAGCAGATCCTGATGATGGCAGGCTTCGACCGCTACGTTCAGGTGGCCAAGTGTTTCCGAGACGAAGACCTACGGGCCGACCGTCAGCCCGAGTTCACGCAACTGGATCTGGAGATGTCATTTGTAGAGGCCGACGACGTGATGGGAGTGATTGAATCTCTCGTGCATCGCACATCCAAGGAAATTCTTGGCCTCGACGTGCCGCTTCCCCTGCCCCGCCTCGCGTGGGACGAATGCATGGAGCGGTTTGGTCACGACGCTCCCGACCTCCGCTATGGCCTTGAGATCACTGATCTCACTGGCATCGCCGGCGAAACCGACTTTCGTGTTTTTCGGGGAGCGATTGACGCGGGTGGCCGCGTGCGAGGGATTCGTGTGCCCGGTGCAGCGTCACGGTTTTCCAGAAAGGATCTGGATGGGTTCACGGCCTTGGCTGTAGAGGCAGGCGCTAAGGGCTTGGTCTGGCTCAAGGTGGAACCAGAGGGCGAGTGGTCGGGACCAGTTGCCAAAAACCTTGGCTCGATCGCCGAAAAACTCCGCAGCACGCTGGATGCTTCCCCAGGCGATCTAGTCCTCATCGTGGCCGATTCTTTTGAGGTGACGTGCAAGGCCCTGCACACGCTTCGCAAACGCTTGGGCACAGTGCTTGAACTCTTCCGCCCCGATGCAATGCACTTTTCTTGGGTGGTCGACTTTCCCATGTTTGCCCGGGACAACGACACTGGTGGCTGGGCCTCGATGCACCACCCGTTCACCGCGCCTCGGGCCGCCGATCGAGACGCACTTCAGAGCGACCCCGCTGCCTGCCGCGCGCAGGCCTACGATCTGGTCATCAACGGCTCTGAGGCGGGTGGCGGCACGATCCGTATCCACGATAGCCGCACGCAGGAAAAAGTTTTTCAACTGCTCGGCATCTCACCCGAAATGGCTCGCGAGCGATTTGGATTCTTGTTGGATGCTTTGCAGAGCGGCGCCCCGCCCCACGGCGGCATAGCCTTAGGAATTGATCGCTGGGTGATGCTCTTCGGAAAGCTGGATTCGATTCGGGACGTGATCGCGTTTCCGAAAACGCAAAAAGCGAGTGATCTCATGACCGGCGCACCTGCGTTGGTGGAACAAAAGCAATTGATTGAACTGGGTATCCGCACGGTGGTGCCGCCGCAGGCTCCAGTTGCCTAAACCAGTCCTTCGTCCAACTCGTTTGACTCGACGATCCCTCCCCGAGTAGGATCTTCGACTCGATGCACGCTGCCGGCAGCCAAGCCTTCCAAGCCCCGCTGCTGGCCGCGCACGCCCGGGCAAATAGCTCAGTTGGTTAGAGCACCTCGTTTACACCGAGGGGGTCGTGGGTTCGAGTCCCTCTTTGCCCACTATTCGTTTGTACACTACCTCTGCTCTCTTGAGCAAAACAGTGATAGCCCCGGGCAAGCGAGTTGTTTCGACTCCGTCTTGCAATTCTTGGCGATTCCTTGCGGGAGCCTGCTGAGTCGGATTTTGCGCTGTCGCTGCGTCGGATTCTGCGTCGGATTTTCTGCCAGCATGAACGACGGCGTCGAGGTGGAATCGCTTGCGTCGTTGGCCTGTGTCGTATCCATTGACCAATTTGACCAATGGCACACTTTGAGAAGAACTGCTGAACAGAACAATCTTTGTCGCGATCTTGGGGGCCAAGCCACTCGTCGAGTCGACGGGCGGTGGCTCCATCGGCGAACACTTCCGAACAATTCCTCGGCGAACAATTCTTAGACGAACAATTCCGTTACTCGCGTTCGCTGTAGCGCTTCTGCAACAGACCCAGTGACGCCTTCCAGCAAGGCTTTGCCGCCGTGTCGCGACTGCCCCTTGCGAAATGAGACGAGCAGGCCAATCGCAAGGCTGGAGATGAATGTAAGTTGCGACAAATTAAACACGACCATTGCCGCACGCAAAGCATTCAGACGGAGAAATTCTCGCTCCAGCACGACCGAAGAAGTCGAATCGGCTAGTCCGATTAATTTCACCACCACGCGATCGGGCTCAAGGCTTTCTACGATCGTCAATAGAGGCGAGGCGTTCTCTGTCATGTCGGTCATGTCTGTCATATCTTTCATGGGTGTCATGGGTGTCATGGGTATTGCAGGAGCACTCGCGCAGATCGCACGTGCGTTGCCAAGGGGCCGAAGGATAGCCCGGTCAACGGCACTTCCACAAGCGTCGGACCATCGATGAGCGATCGACGAGGTGAACTGGGTGCAAGCGCCGCGCATCGTCCCAACTCACGTACGTTGCCGGGCAATCCTTGTCAGCCTGTATGTCCTCTCCCCCTTTCCACGGCTCCGTGCCCATCACTTGCTCCCACTGCCCTTGAGTCACGTCCGTCTTGCCTACACCGAATGGCATGGTCAGCGTCACTGCAACTCGTTCGTCGCCCATTGTGACCTTCCCTGCCGGAATCTCAATCAACTCCATGCCAATCGAGTTGGTGATGGCCTGAGAATTCGAGTCGACGACAGTCTTGGGAGTCTTCGTGCAGCCGCTCACAAGGCACAACAGCATCTTCCCCACAGCAGCCACACGCATGGCACTTCCTCCCGGTAGGCATTCATGGGTCGAACCGGCGGGCAGCCTCCCCGCGGGGGAGGGAGGGTGCGATCTTCTGAATACAGCCACTGGAGGATCTACGATTTGTTGTATTGAAGCCCGCGAACTGTTTGTGATTTGGCTCATTGTTACCAGTGCGCGCGGATCCAAAGCCCTTGAGCATTGGCCAGTCGGAGCAACGTCAGCGAGCCTCAGAGCCGGCCAAGACTCAGCACGAAGAAACGCGCGCAGCATTTCATATCCTCGAGTGAGCGTGAAGCGTAAGAGCCGCTCCAGAATAGCCCGGCTCATGACTACCCAATGCCTGCAAAAAAAGATCGACTTCGGCAGCGGGTATTTTTCAGGCCTTTCTCCACATAAAAGACCGCCAGCCAGCACCATACCCCCCCCCCGATCCCATGAGATTCGAGGTTGTGGCTCCGGTGCCACCCTTGGAGAGTTTGAAAACGCGAATTGTCACCCTATGCCAGTCGTCCGTTGAGGATGGCAATGATTCGCCTACGATCGTCAGCGGTGAGCAGTCCCCAACTCTTGACCAGTGCATCGAGGCCGGTAGAATCTGTGACGGATTCTGCGTCGTCTTGTGTGGGGAATGTCGTTTTTCTCTGGAGATGCCGTGGAGGTTTGAGTCCCCCTGTGCCCATTATTTTTTTGTACACGACCTCCGAATGTATTCCTCTAGGCTTGTACTCTGACCACGCGGCTCTCCATCTCTAACGGCCCTCTCTCATGAACCCGCCCAACCATACCACTGACCCAACTCAGCAGCCTGAAGGCACGTTGTTTGAGTCATTTGACGACTGGGCACACCTCTTCCGACAGTCCGGCAACAGCGAGCTACTTACGGAGCATCACACCCCACAGGACACCATAACCAACAGCACAGGGGCCAACGCAGCAACTCATCCCGATGCGCCCGCATTTCGCCCTACGCTTCGGCGACCGATGGCCCTTCTGAAAATTGTGGACGATGGCCACGAAGATGGCGAAACCGTCCGCATACGTGGCGACACATTCGTGATCGGTCGCACCGAAGGCGATCTCGTCATTCCACACGATATCTCAATGTCCACCCGCCATGCCCAGATTGAACGCCTCTCCGCTGGCGGTTGGCAGCTGGCTGATTTGGGGAGTGCCAGAGGCACCTGTGTGAGAGTCACAGGGGCCCGGCTCAAAAGCGGTTTGCAATTTCAGATCGGCAGTACGCGTCTGCGTTTTGAGAGCACCGAGCCAGAATCTGCGTGGCTGGTGGAGGTGCTGGGTCACGGTGAGGGGCGCCGCCATGAATGCCTGCCCACGACGGCCACCACGCTCGGACGGATAGGCGGCGGCTGTCACGTGATGATCGACGATCCGTTCGTGAGCCCAGTGCACGCGGAGCTGCGGCATACAGATCGCGGTTGGAAAATCGTTAATCGTGGACTCAACGGCCTGTGGATAATAATCGAGGCCCCCGTAAGGATGACGGCGACCTCGCAATTTCAGTGTGGAGAACAGCAGTTTGTATTTGTGCCACTGGTGGAGTGACGGCACGTTGCACCTTGTGACACTCGGGTAGTGGTTGGTTGGATTCAGCTTGAGTTAGGAAAACTGGTAACCGCAACAACACTTTCATGGAACGGTCGCTGGTCGACACATTCGCCCCCGCTCGCAACATGGGGATGATGACCTACCGGCAACACGGAAAACGAACTCGCCACCTGGGCCATTGGCACCTTCCGCACCAACAGCGACAACACCGGCAACGACTCGTTCGATATCGGCCAGGCACTGACGATGCGGGGCACGTTCCTGCCCTGGTGGGACGAGGCCAGCGACGGCCGCTTTTACATGCATCTGGGCGCGGCCTACAGCTACCGCAAGGCCTATCAGGACTCGGTCCGCTTCAAAAACACTCCAGAAATCCGCAAGCAGCAGCCACCGAGCACATTCGGGCCAGTGGGGCCGCCGACTCCCAGCAACTACATCAACGGCGTGCCGGGGCCGTTCGCCCGGATCTTCGTCGATACCGGCAACATCAAGGCCGACAACTTCCAACTCTTCGACCCCGAGTTTGCCCTGATCATGGGGCCGCTGTCGCTGCAGTCGGAATATGCATTTGCCATCGTGGACCAGCCCAAGGGAGAGCCGCTGTTCTTCAATGCCTACATGGCCCAGGTGAGCTACTTCCTCACCGGCGCGCACCGCCGCGATCATGGCTGTTGCGATGCTTGCCTGCGACGCGTGCACCGACTGCGGCACGGGAAGTTGCTGTGACGAATGTCCACATCGCAGCGCAGGCTCAGCGACGATGGACCACTACGGTAACTCTCGATCAATGGCGAGTGAACTCTCACTTCGGCTTTTGTAATTTTTCCGACCATAGCGTTCGCATTTTCTATCCGTCTGATCAGCTTTCTGGAACCGTGCCCGCTGGTGCATCCCTCAAACGTGCTGCCGTAGGCCTTGCTTTGTGACAGGTGGAGTAGAACGCCTCACTTCATCGGCCGCTCATCGCGAATCCATCTCTTGCGGAAGTGCCGCTGACCGGGCGATCCTCTCCACTCCTCGGCAGGCTCCCGCCGGGCACATCGTTGGAATCATCGCGACGCCGAGTGCCGAAGATCAACTGCTGCAACTCAATCATCACGCTCAGCAGCGCGGGGACGAATACCAGTGTCACCACCGTGGAGATGAGCAAACCGCCGAGCAACACCGCGCCGATGCCGCGATACAGTTCACTACCGGCACCCGGCGCGAGCACCAGGGGCAACAAACCGACCAGGCCGCCGATTGTAGTCATGAAGATCGGACGAATACGGGTGCGCACGCTTTCAATCACCGCGTCGCCGATGCTCATGTGATCATCGTGAAAGTGAATCAGCGATTGCTCGACGATCAGAATCGGGTTATTCACGACGGTGCCGACCAGCATGATGAAGCCGAGCATCGTGAGCACATCGAGCGGCTGCAGCACCCACATATTGAGCAGCCACAGACCGGCGAAACCACCCACAGCACCGAGCGGCACCGTCATGATCACGACGAATGGATACACCCACGATTCAAACGTCGCAGCCATCAGCAAGTACGTGATGACGACGGCGAGCACGAGATTCCACCGCAGCGACTGCCAGGTGCTGCGGAGTTTATCAGCCGTTCCTTCCAGACTAATGCGATAGCCACCCTCTAACCGGCCGCTGGCTTGCAACGGCTGAATCACCTGCTTGGTGATCATGTCCATCGCAAGTTCGAGCGGCATTTCCGGCGGCGGGCTCACTTCAAGTGTGATGGCGCGTTGACGCGTGCGGTGATTCACCTGTTCCGGGCCTGGTTCCAAGCGGATGTCAGCGAGGGCTTCGAGCGGCACCAGCTGGCCGCTCGGAGTTGCAATCGGGACAGTTTGTAGGCTCTGTTCGCTATTGGCGAAGCGATCTTCGCCGACGATCCGCAGGTCGATCTTGTCGCCACCTTTGTAATAGTCTGTGGCGTACGCACCATCGACGAGCGCATCGACCGCGTAACCAAGTTCTTGTGCCGACATGCGCAGGTCAGCCGCCTGTTCAAACTTCGGATAGATCCGCATTTCTGGATTCGCCAGGTCCAAACTGGGCGTGGGCCGAATTTGTGCGGCCGGCATCAAGCCGGGTGCATCGGGCGAACCTTTCAACTGCCCAAAGATCTGGCCACCCAGCGCAACCAATTGATTGATATCCAGCCCGGTAATTTCAATATCGACCGTGCGTCCGCCGGTGAGTCCTTGTTCAAACAAACTTGCCTGCTTGGCGATCAGAAAAGTGCCGGGAAGCTTGTCGCCCACTTTTTGAATGACGCCAACCAGATCTTTCGCGCGAGTGGGATCAAGCGCTCTCGCTCCGATGAACACCTGGCGATTACGGGCCACGAAAAAGAAATCGTCGATCACCAGTTTCTTGCCGCTGATGACGTCGGGATCCGTCGGCTCGACATCCCACAACGGCCGTAATTCCTCTTCCACTAGGTTGCCCATTTTCAGCAAGTGGTCGAGGTTGTAGCCCGGCGGCGGAATGATGATGCCGAAGACCAGATTGCGATCGCCGCTGGGTAAATACTCCACCTTCGGCAACAGCATCCACGTGAGCACGCACGAGGCAGCCACCACACCACACACAACGATGATCCGCGGCAACAGGCCGACCTGGAGTGCGCGGTTGATCCCGATCAACAGTGCGACTATCCGGATAGTCGCACTATCTGCCACGCCCAAAATCATGCGAATCGGCAGCATCAGCAGATCGACGACTCCCCCCACGCCGGAGCGGCGCTCTCGGTGTGGGTTCGCCTCGGTCAGAATGACATTCCCCTCGCGGTCGCGCTGGTGTTTCTTCAGGATCCGCATCGCTGCCGTCGGCACCACAGCCACGGCGACGAGCATTGAAAGGGCCACCGCCGCCGAAATCGTGATCGCAATATCGCGAAACAGCTGCCCGGCCTCGTCGCGAATGAAGAGGACCGGAATAAACACGGCAAGGTTTGCCAGCGTGGCGTTGAGCAACGCTCCCCACACTTCGCCGGCCCCTTTGACCGCGGCCGTTTCGGGATCTTCGCCCCGCTGATAGCGGCGGAAAATATTTTCGAGCATGACAATTGCATTGTCGACGAGCATGCCGACCGCAAAGGCCAAGCCGCCGAGCGCGGGGACGTTCAACGAGCGACCGAGCGCCGCCATAACGAGAAAAGCGCCGACGGTGCTGATGATGATGTGCGCGAAAATGATCACGGTCGACCAGCCGCTGCGGAGAAAGACCAGCAGCGTTACAAACGTGAAAATACTCCCCCAGAATAAGTTGTCGCTGACGAGGTTCATGGCCGAGTAGATGTAATCGGTCTCGTCGTAAACCTGTACCAACTGCAGGTCGTTGTTGCGCAGGATCTCTTCATTCAAATTCTTCGTGGCGGCGCGAACCCCCTTCATCACATCGAGCACGTTTTCGCCAACGCCACGCTGCACGTTGATGGCAATGCTCGTCGTGCCGAATCGCTTCACGATACCGTCGGGCTTTTTGTAGCCCTCCACCACTTTCGCAATATCGCGAACATACACGGGAACGCCATCGCGGCGGGCAACGATCGCGTTTTCGACTTGCTCCGGCGAGCGAAACTGCCCCAGCGTCCGAACGACATACCGGCGCTTCCCTTCCCAATAGTCACCACCCGATGTGTCTTCATTCTGGCCTCGCAAAGCGAGTCGAATGTCGTTCATTGTCAGACCGCGGGCCGCGAGATGCTCGGGATTGACGACAACCTGCAGCTCTTCCTCGCGGCCGCCGAGCACGTTGGCATTCGAAACTCCATCGACTCGCTCGAGCGCGGATTCGATGGAATCTTCCGCAAACTTGCGGAGCGTAGTGACGTCGCGATCCTTCGGCATCCAGGCCTTGATGCGCGGCTCACTTTCGGCCAACTCCTTCAGCCGGTGCATCATCAGCCCTTCATTTCTGGTGGCATACACCTTATCCAGAATGTGCTTGAGATCGGGGTGTTTTTCGACACACTCGTCCTTTTCGGCACGCGTCGGCACGCGCTCGCCGAGGATCAACCAAGCAATGGGCCGATTCGCAGCGTTCGAGGTATTGATCACCGGCTCGTCAACATCTTCGGGATAGCTGGCGACCTGCGAGAGCTTGGTGTTGACTTTGAGCAGCGCTTCACTCACGTCGATACCGACGGGAAACTCCAGCGTGATCCGCCCCATCGAGTCCATGCTTTCGGAAGTCATCTTTCGCACGCCTTCGACGCTCTTCAGTTGCTCCTCCTGCTCGTGGATGATCTGTTTTTCCACTTCTTCGGGGCTGGCACCGGGCCACGCCGTTTCGATCGTCAGCGTGGGGACTTCCACTTCCGGCGTAAGCTGCATCGGCATCGTGAAGACCGACAGAATGCCGAACAATAAGAGCAGGATCACTCCCA